>ENA-UOWO01000184-UOWO01000184.1-activated-sludge-metagenome-genome-assembly--contig:-NODE-184-length-90472-cov-8.802980_pt1 | contig 90472 bp, 87 predicted proteins | sample MGYA00238148_ERZ761564 | MGnify/ENA primary metagenome ERZ761564 (study PRJEB28885, sample SAMN05720194) | activated sludge metagenome | isolation source: Anaerobic digester | place: USA... | reverse complement strand
GGATGCAATGATCACGATGAACGAAGGTATCCTTACCTTATCGGGTATCGTTGATTTAACGGCAGATACCACAACGTTTGAACCAACCAGGACAAATGTCGTAGCCAGTCCCATTCCCAGGCCATTAATAGCAGAGGTGGTAACGGCCAGCGTGGGGCACATCCCCAGCAGCAGCACAAGGATCGGGTTATCCTTTATAAATCCTTTGGTGAAATTCTTTAGCTGGTTCATTTTAATTCCCTCCTTTCTTCTGATAATTCCTGTAGGCCCTGTCGACCGCATCGCAGAATGCCCTCGAACTGATTGTGGCAGCGGTGATGGCATCAACCTGTCCCCCGTCTTTCTTTACTTTTAAGCTATATGAAGCGGGATTCTTCTTATTGAACTGATCCTTGAACTTCGGTTCCTTCATTTTCGTCCCCAGCCCGGGCGTCTCTTTTTGCTGTACAACAGATATGTTATTTATTGATCCATCCGGAAGAAAACCGACCATGATCTGGATCTGCGTAGCATCGTATCCTTTGTTGGAATAGGTTCCGACAGCCGTACCCACCAGCGTTCCCGCCTTATACGCTTCGTTGATGGTAATTGAATCTTTGCCGTTATCCGGCATGATTTTGAAGGAATACAGGCTATCAAATTCAGGGACAACCTCTTTGATGGCGTTTTCCTGCTTGGCCCTGGCTGCCAGTGCGATAGGATCTTTTGTGACCAGATATACACCCCCCAGCGCCAGCGATGCGATAAAGGAAATCGACACCAGGGAGATGATCATATTTTTTAACGATGATTCTTTCTTAGCCATGATAGTGTGATTTAGCTGGGTTTGACCACTCCGAACCTTCTCGGTTTAAAGCTCCTGTTGATCAGCGGCGTAAACGCATTCATGATGAGGATGGCGAAGGAGACTCCTTCCGGATAGCCTCCCCAAAGCCTGATGATCATGGTCAGTATTCCGCATCCCGCTCCGAAGATCAGCATGCCTTTGGTATTGATAGGAGATGAGACCATATCGGTAGCCATGTAAAAAACACCGAGCATCATGCCGCCCGTGATCAGGTGAAACACCGGATCGAGATACTGCTCCGGGTTGATAAGCCAGAAAATGCCGGAGAAGATCACCACCGCAAGAATATACGACACCGGGATGTGCCAGGTGATGATCTTTTTCCAGAACATCCAGGCTGCTCCGATTAGCAAGGCGATAGCGGAAACCTCACCGAGCGATCCTCCCTGGTTTCCCAGCAGTTCGCCGGCATAGGTGGGTAATTGCGGCAGCAGTTCCGACACGGTTTTGCCGGCATCCAGCCCTTCCTTGACGATTCCCAGGGTGGTAGGGCCTGAGATGGCATCCGTGACGGCTGTCCCGCCAAAAAGCGGCTTGGGAATGGGCCACGTTGTCATCTGCACCGGAAACGACATCAGCAGGAAGACACGTCCGACCAGTGCCGGATTGAACGGGTTCTGGCCCAGCCCGCCAAAGCTCATTTTCGCTACTGCGATGGCTACGAAAGCGCCCGTGATCGTCATCCAGACCGGGAGGCTGCTCGGCACGTTAAAAGCGAGCAGAACGCCTGTCACCAGGGCAGAGCCGTCGTTGATCGTGAGCGGGCCCCGGAGCAGGTATTTCTGGATGACCCATTCGAAGAACAGGCAGGCCAGGATCGAGGTCAGCATGACCTTTGCGGCTCCCAGGCCGAAAAAATAGAACGACACCAGCATGGCCGGGATCATGGCGATCACCACGCCGTACATGATTTTCGGAACCGGCTGGTCGCTATGGATATGCGGTGATCCTGATACGGTTAGTAAGCTCATATCTTATTTTTTTCCTCTGTTTCTGATATTCTGTCCGACTTTGTTCTTGCCCATCCGGATATAATCCAGCAGGGGCCTGCCGGAGGGACAGGTATAATGGCAGGAACCGCACTCCATGCAGTCCATGATCAAATTGGATTCGGCATTGTCCCACATACTCCGGGCGGAATACTGTGCCAGCAGCACCGGTTCCAGGCCCATCGGGCAGACGCCGACGCAGCGGCCGCACCGGATACAGGCACGTAGCTGGATCCTGGAAGAGTGCTCTTCAGCAAACAGCAAAACGCCGGAGGTGCCTTTTACTACAGGCACCTCAAGAGAGTTCAGGGCTTTCCCCATCATCGGTCCGCCGCTGACCACTTTGCCTGTGCGGTCGAGATCGGCCTGGGCCGACAGTAGAAGCTCCTGCACCGGGGTACCGATCCGTACCAGGTAATTGGAAGGCCGGGCTATAGTCTTCCCGGTGACCGTCACAATCCGCTCGATCAGGGGTTTGTTCTTCTGAACGGCTTCATAGACGGCAAATGCTGTTCCGACATTATTGACCAAACATCCTACCTCGATCGGAAGCTTACCCGAAGGAACTTCACGGCCAAGAAGTGCATTGATCAGTTGTTTTTCCCCGCCCTGCGGATATTTCACTTTCAGCCCCTGGACCAGGATTTGCGGATATTCGGAGGCAGCCTCCGCCATTTTCCGGATAGCATCGGGCTTATTATTCTCGATACCGATGATAGCTTTTTCGACGCCTAATCCTTTCATCAGGATCCTGACACCCACAATGATTTCGGCCGTTTTTTCCAGCATCAGCCGATGGTCGGCGGTCAGGTAAGGTTCGCATTCCACGCCGTTAATGATCAGGTATTCCGGCTTTTTCCCTTCGGGTACCATGAGCTTGACATGTGAGGGAAAAGTTGCCCCTCCCAGGCCGACGATACCCATTTCGTGAATCTTTTTTACAATGTCCTCCTTCGACAGCGTGATCTCTTTTTTCAACATCGGGCTCCGGTCGATCGATGGATCCCACTCATCCCCATCAACGCTGATCACGATCGCTTTTTTCCTGAACCCGGTCTGATCGATCATTTCATCGATCTTCAAGACCTTACCGGAAACCGATGAGTGGACATTGGAGGAGATAAAGGATTCGCCTTTGGCGATCAGTTGCCCCACCTTAACGGCTTCGCCTTTGTTCACCAACGGTGTGGCAGGGGCTCCAAGGTTCTGGTTTACCGGGATGACGGCCTGCCTTGGTACAGGAAATACCTCGATGGCACTCGTTACTGACAGTTTATTTTCAGGCGGATGAACTCCTCCATTACGGAAAGTTTTCAATGCACACATCCTACAGATATTTATTTATTTTCAGAAATAATAAGACCATCACCTTCAGCGGGAGCTTTTTTATCAGCATCCGCCGGAGATGAGTCCGTGGACGTCTCTACAGTAGCTTTTTTACCGCCGGCTGGTTCGGCTTCTTTGTCTTTTTTAAGGGGAAAATTTATCTCCAGGATGGCATCTGTCGGGCAGACAGGGGCGCATTTCCTGCAAAGGCGGCATTTGACGAAATCGATGTATGCCAGGTTATCAACCAGTGTAATGGCTTCATAAGCGCAGGCTTCCACACATTTTCCGCATCCGATGCAAGCCACGGTACAGTTCTTCCGGGCCGGGCCTCCTTTTTCCTTATTCACACAGCCGACATAAATCCGGCGGTCTTTTTTGCCTTTGAAGCGCAACTCGATGATATTCCTCGGGCAGGCTTTCACGCATGCGCCGCAGGCTGTACACTTGTCGTTCACAACCGGCAGGCCGGTTTCCGGGTCCATATGAATGGCATCAAAGATGCAGGCAGCCACACAGTCTCCCAGGCCGAGGCAGCCATAGGCACAGCCGCTCGTACCGGCATACAGGTTATGGGCAAAAGCACACGTTGCGGCGCCTTCATATCTGACCTTCGACGGGGCGTTATTATACGAACCCTGGCAACGCACAACGGCGATCATGGGTTCTGTTTCCACCGCTTCCAGCTCCAGAACAGCCGCGACTTTTTTCATGACCTCTGCTCCGCCTACCGGGCAGTTCAATCCTTCAAGCGACTTCTCATCATCGGCTTTCTTCACAAGCGCCTCGGCAAAGTTCCGGCAGCCTGCAAAACCGCAACCGCCACAATTGGCAGCGGGTAAAGACTCTTCTACGGTTCCGATCCGGGGATCTTCGACCACTTTGAACTTTTGTGCGATTAAATAGAGGACTACCGCCGAGATAAGACCAATCGCACTGAGCGACACAACGGCAAAAATCAATACACTGTTCACTTTGTTCTCTTTTTAATACTGCCTTACGCATTAAGGGCTTAAGGCCGGTTTAGGATGAGCAAATGTAAAAACAATTGTGAAAACAGTAACAATAAGGATCGAAAATCGGATTGGGTATAAAATACTGATTATTAATATTCTATCGGATAAAAATAGAAGCTTCAGAAATATTGTTCCTGAAGCTTCTGAAAATCACGGGGTTCCTGTAAAAATTTAGAAACCGTCTAAATTATTGAATCTTAATCATTTTTAAGTCGGATGATCCTGCATATTGCCCGGTTTATCCAATTATTATTTTCTGTTTACTGAAGAATGACTTTTTGGATAGCCTGTTCTTTCAAGCCGGTTACTTTCAGATAATAAACCCCTCTCGGGAAATTCACGGTGTTCATTGAATTGGAATAACTACCCACGGTAGCGGGCAATTTCATGGTAAACACAGGTGCGCCTTGCTGGTTTGTCAGGTTTAACACGGCTTCAGTACCGGCCTCCATACCGGTTACTTCGAAATTAAGCCTCGATGTGGCCGGGTTCGGTACCACCCTGAGCCCCAGTTTACCCATTTCCGGTTCTGAAATACCGGTACATTCATCGATAGTGATCTTGACCCTGTCGAAGTGCGAATTATCACAGGGCAATGAATCATAAGCAGTTAACCTCAACCAGGCGTATCCTTTTGATATATCTTCGGATCCGGGCGTATAAACCGGTGTAAAAATCCCCGGATCATCGAATGTACCGTCGCCTTCGGTAGTCCAATAGATGGAATCCTGGAAAATGGCCGAACCGGAGAGCTGGATGACATCGTCGTCGCAAATCGTCGTGTCGGGGCCGGCAAAAGCCTTGGAAGTCTTTGTGAAATAAACGGTTACAGAATCCGTATCGGTCTGGCCTTCGATATAACCTGTCACCGTAGCCCAGAGTGTCACCTGTCCGTTGGCAAGGTCGCCATTACCCCTGAGATAGGTTACATCCACGACATTCGGATCGGGAAAGAAGCCATCTCCGGACGACTGCCACAGGACGCTCTGCTGGTAGGATGCAGTGGCATCGGCAAGAAACAGGACATCTTCACAAATGGTGTCATTGGGCCCGGCGTCAATAGTTGGTGGCAGAATCGGGCCAAAGTCAAAGGAGGCGATCCGGGTTTTCCATCCATTCCGGTTATATTCCGTTGTAAACCAAAAGGTCGTATCATCGACCGGGTCGACCGACAAACAACTGTAATCGCCCCAGCGATTGATCCCGCTCTGGGATCCGGTACCCGACATAATCTTGACCTCATCCAGGTTCATCTCGCCCAGTGGAGCATCAGCTCTTCTTCCTACATAATAAATGGAGGGATAAGTAGTAGTGCTCGACAGACTGTAACCCAGCGCAATATCGCCATTGCCATTCATGGCAATACTTCCCATCCAGCGGTGCTGGCCGTCGTTCGGGGCGTAGGTCCCCTGCTGGTAAATGTACCAGTCGTCGGTCTCTTTTCTCAGCTCATACCATCGGATCCCGGCCCTGTTGCTGCCCGCATTCACCGAATGGTTGGCCACCAGCGTCTGGTAGGAACCAAAGTTCCTGTACTGCAGGCGGAACATCATCATCATACCCAGGTCATCCAGTGTCGTACCGGTGTTAGGTTGCGGGATCCCGTCAAGATTTGGATTGAAAGCGGCTGTTGACATGGAATTGACCATGGTAAAAGTCGACATGTTCGGGAATTCCCAGTTGACATCGAATTCATACACTTCAAAGTTCTGGGTTGAAAACATCCGGATATAGCCAAAATAGCAGGGAGCATCTTCCGGTGGCGGGGTTCCGTCGACGTCGGCCGGGAGCATGCTGAAGGTCCCGGAAGGCTGGTTAAAATAGACCATCTGGGCATCGGGATCACCGGCCAGCATGGCATCACGCTCAAATGCGGCAACACCAACGCGGGTATAGCTTCCGAACATGTTCCAGGTGGCGTAATAGCCGTCGGGCCAAACCGAAAGTTTCGGATAATCGTTAAAGGCTACCATCTGGAAAGCATAGCGGTGATAAGGCCCGGTGGGGTCGGGTGTGGTACTGACGGCAATCAGCTGCCAGTAGGAACCGTTATTGGTATTTACGGCAAACTGCGAAGCCATCCAGCGGTCGGCCATTTCATCGTAAAGAACGATAGGATCTCCGTCGTTCGTGCCGGTCCAGGGGCCGATAAAGCCATCCCACAACGTGCTGTTGTCGACCGGGCCATAGAGCAGGTTCCCCTGTTTATCCCAGATGGCAAACGAAAGATTGATCATCTGGAAATAATGGTTAGGCCCCACATCCCCGTCGGTGTCGGGAGGATAACAACTGCAGAGGTTCCCGATCCCGTCCATATTGACAACAGGCCCGCTGATTTCGCGGTTTGCACTGTAATTTTTCTGTAAAACAGGATCGACAAATCCTTCCGGAATATCAGCTTCCCTGTTTTTATATTCGTCCTCCATTGATTTATTCTGTATGATGCCGTCTTTCCATGAACGGTCGCGTTCACCCGGCAGGACAATCGGCATATCCCTCAACGGAGGGGTTGTGTCGAAATACTTCGCCTTCGACACGATTGGCGTATTTATTTCTTCTTCTGTCTGGCCGTAGCCTGCCAGAACAATTAACAAAGCGGCAGTAAAAAACAGTAATCGGTAATACTTCATGACACTTCTCCGGTTAAATTATTAGTTAGATAAAATAGTTCTTAAACAACAATATTGCATCAATGTTCATTTTAATCAATCCTGAATCTGAACTCCTTGTGTAATCTTCCGCGCATCAGGTATAATACCAGATAATAAGGGGCCAGCATGGCAATCGACAGCAATGCGGCAAGGCCTTCATTATTCAATACCGACAGGAATATCACAATGGACGACATCAGGATAATGAACGGAAGGCCATAGCCCATCCAGACTGCTTTCCGCCCGAGCGATTCATCCATCCTCACCATCACCGCGTCCCCCTCTTTATGAGAGAAAGAAGAATTTATCCCGACTTCCACAATTTTCTCTTCGACTTCGGCTACAGTGCACATCCCTTTGGCATGGCAGGAACCGCATGCCGACTGTGACAGTATTTTCACAAAAGCTTTATCGCCTTCGATATGGTCAATAACACCCGGGTGGATGATCGTGTCGGAAGCCATGATTCTATTCCGTTAAGCGGCTGCAAAGATAACGGAAAATCAATCTCCCCAGACTTTCAAAGTTTCACCGGGGCCTATCCTGAACTGTGCGTTCTCTTCTATCATGAAATGACGGCAGTGTCGCTCTGTGCTCGAGTTAAACGAGGGGAATTTCGTCCCGGCCGGTTGGGATGGAATAATAATATACGACGTACTATCCGGTATGTGCCCGGTGAACCAGTTTGCAGGATTGCCCCAGTCTGGTGAATAGCCGAGCCAGTAATTGCAGGCATGGATAGGAATCATCTGGGGCAGAATGTTATAGCCGGTAATCCAGAGATGGTATTCGCCCTCGGCCAGCACCGAGTCGGGATAGATAACCGCCAGGCCCGATCCATCGGTCAGTGCGCTGCCATAAAGCGTGTCGTTTTTCATCAGCGCACAGGAAAGCCCTTTGACATTTCCGGTTGAAGATTCCAGTTGCACTGCGACTGAAGCGGAAGAAGCCGGCACCATGGTCTCGCTGACCAGTGCTATACCCTGTGGTTCTTCGGTACGGAGCGCCATCACCGGATCGCCGAGCACATTATTGTCGTAAAAACACCAGCGCGTAGCTCCGGGCTCGAACTCTTCATTGCCGATCTCCACAAATGGCGCTGTTTCGCTCTTGGATTTCAAATGGGCCATGCCGATCCGGTAAAGGCTGTCGTAATACAAAGCGTCCATGAATTCCCGGTGAAGATGCTGCGAAGGGCCGTCGGTGGTACCCTGGTTAAACCAGCCGTACCTGGAGTTACCGACAAAAGCGGAGGCGAAATTATCGATCCCGATCATCCTTTCACCAATACAATCGGTATAATCAAACCCACCGCAAATACAACCGTGGGTGTAAACGACCGTGTAATTATGGGTTACCCCGTTGGTCTGTGCGAAGTTAGCATTGGTAATATCAACCAGGGAAAGCTTCATAACATACGACTGGTTGGCATGCCCCACGTGGTGCAGCCAGGGTCTTCCACTGTTGATGTGGCTGATGAGGGTGGCTTTGGACCAATAATAAGTCGAGTCGTCGTAAAGCGTGTCGCGCGGATGGGATGGCGGGATGCCGTGCGTGCTATAGCCGTTATCTGTGCGGTAACCGATCAGCAGGTCGAGGTAATCCGACCCGATCGTATAAGGATCATCATACAGCTCTTCGCCGGCCAGAAGAGGCTTTGTCAGCTCACCCTCCACCGGATCACACTGGTAAAGAAAGCTTTTGTGCAGGATGTTGTGAAGTTCGGCCGTATCGCTGAAAGTAATTCTCCCGATGGCAACTTCGGGGTAGAGGTCATCCTCATCCGGCTCGCCCCAGCGCGCATCGCCGTCGTTGTTCCACGAACCGTCAAGTGCAGAATAATATACATCGGCCGGAATGTTTGTGCTGGAATAGCCGCCCCCCGATTGCACATAACAGTAAAATCCGCGATAAGGAACTATCTCCGTATCTCCTCCAAGAACAACATAACTGATGCCGTTGTTGTCATACTCCTGGATAATAAAATTCCTGATCTTCTGCTGCAGGTCGATGCCGCTCATCGAAGAGCCAATGGTCTCAGTAGCCGCCACTTTGGTTTTCAGTCCCTGTAATTCATAAAAGGATTTCAACGTATCGAATTCGCCCAGGTATTGATTCTTTGTAATAACCAGGATATCATATTCACTCGTCAAGAACTCTCTTCCGGAAAAATAATCGCTGATCTTTTCCGGATTTTGAACGAGGTCTTTCAGCCAGAGTGATTTTTGCTCTGATCCGAAAAAGTGCTTGTTATGGCTTTGCGCAGGGTCGGTAAGGGTGATGATCTCTATTTCAACACGTTGATAATAAGTTATCTGATTTTCTTTCGGGAGATAAGAAATTGGGGTAAAAGAAGACAAGGCGATTCCGCAGCCGTTGAAAAATTGAGTTTCCAGGTGGGGCTTAAAATAGGATGGATAGGGTGTGGTGCTCTGGTAAAAGGTTTCATCGAAAGCCATCAGTGATTCGCCCGGATCAGACAGAGGACGCACTTCCTGGAAAGGCATCAGCATGATCTTCTCTTGCAGGACGACAGGATCTTTGTACGAAATCGATATGGATTCAGCCTTCTCGCCGGGCGGCAAAAGGATCTTCACCGGGTAAAACGGCAGTGTCGCTTTGCCCGTTTGCCCGGCCAGTTTCGTTCCTTCAAAATATACGATCCCGTATGGTCCGGAATAACTGATCTCAGGGCGGTTAAATTCATATACGTGAACAATCTTTCCGGCGTTAGCTCCGCTAAGCATGAAGTGCATCAGAACCGTTAAAACCAGTATTTTTCGTCTCATCGGAATATTCAGGTTACGGAGTCGACAGTGCGACAGGTAAAATCTTCCCGTTAAACCACTTATGACCATTCATCGAAAAGTCGGCGATAAAGCCGGCCATTTCGGTTGCACCCAGAGGAGCCTGATAACCGGGGAAAGCTTCGGCCAGCATCTCTGTCTGTGCCGCTCCCAGTGCCAGGCAATTCACGCTGATCCCGCTGTCTTTCAGTTCCAGGGCCAAACATTCTGTCAGCACGGCCAGCGCCCCTTTGCTGGCACTATAGAGCGACAGGCCATTGAACTTGACGCTACCCTGAACCCCACCCATACTACTGATATTGACAATGTGCGCACCGGGGTTGAAGTAAGGTAAAAGATTCTGTATCATCAGGAAAGCGCTTTTTACATTTACACCGAACATGAGGTCGAAATCCCCTTTTGTCAATCTGTCCAGGGGCTCATTCACCAGCGCGCCGGCATTGTTTAGCAGGATATCCACCGTACCGAGATTTTCCCTGACTTCGCGAACTACCCGGGATTCGAAATTGTCGCCAGCAATATCAACATCAACAATGAATATTTTACTGGTTTCATTCTCCTTTTCGCAATCCGACCGCAGCTTCTCAAGTCGAGCCTTATGACGTGAAACCGCCAGTATCTTATTATGCCCGGCAGCGGCGAAAAGTTTTACCGTTTCGTAACCTATTCCCCGGCTTGTTCCCGTGACAACAATATTCATATATTCGATATTATATTACAAAAATAGTAAAAACGCTCTGTTCATCGCAACGAATATTACACCTGACGATACAATTATTGTAATTTTGCATGAAAATCCGGGTATGAGAGCAATACTTCTTCCGTTGATTCTGTTTGTCCTGGCGCAGTCCTTACCGGCCTCATTAAAGGCACAGGACGAACCGTTCGACGATATCAGCAAAGCTATCCGCGAATCGGACGCACGAAGCCTGGCAGCATTTTTCAGTGCTACGATAGAGATCAGCCTTCCCGATGCTGAAAACACTTACAGCGCCTCGCAGGGCGAGATGGTGATGAAAGACTTTTTCAACAGGATCCCGGCCGATAATCTCACTCTTGTCCAGAAAGGTTCGCTCAACACCTCTTCTCATTATTCGATTTCTACATATCACTCGGGAGGTAAGAATTACCAGCTTTATATGGAAATCCGGAAAGAGAAGGAAAAGTTCCGGTTGTTCAAAATTAAACTGGAAGAAAAAATAAAATAATTGCGCTAAGATGACGATCGAAGAAATCATCCGGAAAGCGTTGGTAGAAGACCTGGGCGGCGGGGATCACACCTCGCTGGCAACGATTCCCGTCGGCGCAACGGGGCGGTCAAGGCTGCTGATCAAGCAGGAAGGGATCCTGGCAGGCATTGACGTGGCCAAGGAAGTTTTCCGGCAGGTCGATCCCCGTCTTGCCTTTGAAAAACTACTGGACGATGGAGCAGCGATCCGGCCGGGTGATGTGGCATTTTACCTGTCTGGGCCAGGCATTTCAATGCTTTCAGCAGAACGGCTGGCCCTGAATTTCATGCAGCGGATGAGCGGCATTGCCACGGCCACGCACAACATGGTGAAGCTTATTGAGGGTACCCGGGCAAAGATCCTGGATACCCGGAAGACTACTCCCCTGCTCCGTGAACTGGAAAAAATGGCCGTGCGGGCCGGTGGAGGATTCAATCACAGGATGGGCCTGTACGACATGATCATGATCAAAGACAATCATGTCGACTTTGCCGGCGGTATCAGCCAGGCCATTGAGGCCGTACATCAATACATGAGCCAACTGAAAAATGGAAATGATCTCAAAATTGAGATCGAGGTAAGGAATTTCCGGGAACTGGATGAAGTTTTGCAGAAAGGGGGCATCGACCGTATCATGCTCGATAATTTTACAGTCGAAGACCTCGCCCGTGCCGTCAGCATCATTGGAGGCAAATACGAAACAGAGGCTTCGGGTGGAATTACTGCGGCCACCATCCGGTCGTATGCAGAAACAGGCGTTGATTTCATCTCCGTCGGAGCGCTCACACATCATATCAACAGCCTGGATATGAGCCTTAAAGCGGTAATCTGACATGATCAAGTCGCCGATCAGCAACATCACCAAAGAAGTAAAAAGCCTGGCCGCAAAGCTATTTAAGCTGGTGCTGCTCCCCCTGATCATTCTTTCAAGAAATATTTATCTTCCGGGCTTTAAGGGTGTCCCGCTCTACGATGTGGGATTGTTTTTTGTCCGTGGCATGCAGAAAAGCTCCATCTCCATCCGGGCCAATTCCATCTCCTATTCCTTTATCATCGCCTTTGTCCCGGCAGTCTTATTCCTGTTCACCCTCATTCCTTACATTCCTGTCGCCGGATTGAAAGAAAACCTGTTGATGACGCTCGAAGAGGTAATCCCCCGGGAAGCATTCGTTGTTCTCCGGTCAACCATCGAAGACATCATTACCAACCAGCAATCGGGCCTTTTATCCATCAGCTTTCTCATCTCGCTCTACTTTGCCAGCAACGGCGTTACGGCTATCATGAACGCTTTTAACCAGTCGTCGCATTCGATCGAATCGCGCACCCTGGTCAAAAGGCAACTGGTTGCTTTATTTCTGGTTCTTATCCTGGCCCTGAACATGATCCTGTCGGCGGCCGCGCTGGCATTTAATTCGGTTTTTCTTTATTTTATGGAAAAACAGGGCTTTATCAGTAACAATATAACGTTGCTTCTCCTGGAAGCAGGCCAGTGGGTCATTATTTTCCTGACCTCGCTCATGGCATTTTCCAGCATCTACTACATGGCACCGGCCAAGAAAAGAATCTTTCCCTTCTTCTCCGCCGGATCGATCCTCGCCTCGTTCCTTTCGGTCATCGCTTTTAAAATATTTACAGTTTTTATTGAGAATTTCACCGATTATAACCGGTTCTACGGTTCATTGGGGTCGATGATCATGATCATTGTCTGGATAAACCTGACTGCGTTGATGCTGCTGATCGGGTTTGAGCTGAATGCCAGCATTTATGAGGCGAAGAAACAGGGGGAGAAGAAAAATACCGGACAATGAATTTAAATTTATTGAATTCTTTTCTTTAAATTTACTCCATATTAGTTATCAATGAATCTGGTGATCCAATGTAGCCGATTATTCAGGCGTTATCTATTCAGATTCTGTATTACATTTTTATCTTTCATTGTACCTTGTTCAAAAATCTTTGGTCAATCGGGAACAGGGATGCCGGTCTGGTGCATTTCACCTGCAAGTGAAGCGGGTGTCCTTGTTATTGACTGGAAAATGGATCCTCCTGACATCAGGACTCTTGACAATCTAAGTCCTTCATTACGAGCATGCGCCAGCACGGCTGTCGATAACTGCGGTAATCCCGTATTCCATGTAGTCCATTCAGGATTGGTCAATAATCAGCCAAATAACCTTTTTATTTATGACCTTGACGGCAATCCTCTTTTAAATAACGATCTTGAAAACGGGCCCGGAATGAATGCAAAGGCGTTTGCAGGAGAGATACAGGTTATGAAAGTCCCAGGGACAATCAACGAATGGTATATCATATACCCTAAGTGGAAAACCAATATCGGCGCGCCTCTCGGTGAAGGAAACTACACGCCTGCCGAAGCGGTCTATTCACGGGTGAAGTATACCTGCGACAGCATCTATGTCCTGGATAGGGATGTTGAATTAAAGGTCAACGGCACTGCGTATACTTACACGACAGGATGTGCAGTCAGTATTTTACCCTCTGATCCCGGACAACTATGCCTCTACCTCGTACGCAGGAGTGAATCAGTGGAATACCTGTCAGTTGACCGTTTCCTGGTTAACAATGGCGGAATCCTATTTAAGAAGAACACCGGTAATATTAATACCTCTTATTGGAACCTGACAATTGCCGGTTCATCAATCGAAGTTTCGAATGACGGAAAACGCATTGCAATTAATAACCGGCACCAGGATGGCGACTGGGATGATATCTTCCTCATCGATGCGGCAATATTCGATAATTCATCAGATGCTGTGCAGGGAATTTCCATAAAGGAGCTGATCCTTCAACCCGATTTTAACATAGTTTATTCTCCCGCATCTGTTGATAATATTGCTGCCAATAACCCTGATTTACTGTTCCTCAAAAATATTGACCGTAAAATCTCAGAAATTGAATTCTCACCCGGAGGAGATTATCTGTATTTCGTCGATGGCGGTTTCGGAGCCGGCGGATTGACAAATATGACCTACCTGGGGCAGATTTATATCGGACCCGTCGAAAATCCTGCAACTTATCCATTCGACATAAGGCTTCAAATTCAAAAACCACCAGGAACAATCGATTGGGATGAAGGAACCGGTGGTGCTGAAGCGAATTATCCTGATACTTACTTTCCTACTTTGTATTTGGAAAAGGTTTTTGAAAACAAAATGTACCTGATAAAGAAAAACTCACCATACCTCTTTATCATTCCATATCCTGATGAACCAATGAACCAGTTGCTGTCGCCCGGTGATATCGATTTTTCCGACAGTAATTATCCGAATATATTATTACACGGAAAAATATGGATGACGCCTGACCAGATTGAAGGGTACGATTATATTACTTCCGTAGATCCTGTATTCAACCTTGGAAATGATACGATCTTATGCCCTCCCGGCCAGATCCCGCTTACTCCGGGCGATCAGTTCGGATCCTATTGCTGGCAGGATGGCTCCACGGATGCAGTGTATATCGCCACAGATACAGGGACATACTGGGTCTCGGTCCAGGATGAATTTGGTTGCAGCTATACCGATACCATTAAAATTATGACAACCGCCGAAGGGATAAACCTCGGCCCTGATTTTTCAATATGCCCGGGCGACACAGCAGTATTAAATCCAGGCAGCGGTTATTTTCAATATAATTGGCAGGATGGATCAACAATGGAAGAATATTCCGTATATTCTCCGGGTACTTATTGGGTGGAAGTCACAACAATAACAGGTTGCACCGCGACTGATACAATAGTGGTCGATAACAATCCTCTACCTGAACCCGATTTGGGTCCGGATGCCACCATATGCCAGGGAGAAACCATAACGCTGGATCCAGGGGCCGGTTTCGTTCAGTACTTATGGCATGATGGCCTTTCTGACAGGTTCTATCAGGCCTACCAGGAAGGGATGATTTGGGTTGAAGTAATGAATGATAAAGGATGCAAATCAGCAGATACGATAAATATCACCCACATCCCATTTCAACAGGTTGATTTTGGAAAAGATACGGTCATTACCCAAAACCAGACATTCATACTCGATGCAGGTGATGGATATAATATGTATGAATGGCAGGATGGATCATCAGACCGGTTTTATGAAGTGAAGGATGAAGGGTGGTACTTCGTACAGGCTTCATTTGAGAATTGTATTTCTTCAGATAGTGTTTATGTGATTCTAAACGATTGTCAGTCTACAATGATCATCCCTAATTGTTTCACACCGAATGGGGATGGATATAACGAGGTTTTCAACGTGTCGGCCACAAAGATCTCAAGATTTAATATGCTCATTTTCAACAGGTGGGGGCAGCAACTATATGAATCGGATGACCTGGAAAAAGGTTGGGATGGAAAGGTTAACGGACGAGTGTGTCCTATTGGCACTTACTTTTATCTGATCAGATATACTACCGAATGTGTCGGCGGTACAGAACAACCTGCGGAGAAGAAAGGTTCAGTGACTCTGCTTGAATAATTCAGACCATTTAACATTCGCTTCGGCCAATCATTTTATTCATTTATTTTTGCCGGATCAATATTACTATTGTAATGGATATTAACAGGATCGTAATCATCGGCGCCGGAGCCATCGGAACCGCCCTGGGCAATGCGATGGCAAAAAATGACTGGAACGATATCACCTTGATTTCTATTGAGGAAGATGTTGTTGAATCCATCAACTCCGGTCATATCAACCGCAAATATTTTCCCGGCATTATCCTTCATCCCGGATTAAAAGCGACCCAAAGCACCGATATTCTTGCACGGGCCGAATATATTTTCATGGCTATCCCCTCCGTAGAAACGGTAAAGTACCTTGAAATCCATCGCGAGATGGTGCCTGCAAATGCCATCATCATCAACCTGGCAAAAGGTTTCGGGGAACATAACTGCACCATTATCCGCTGCCTGCAGGAGATCCTTCCCAACCGCATCTGCCCGATGAAAGGCCCCACCTTCGCCCGCGATATCATCAACAACCAGCCCACCGCTTTTACTATCGGCTCCGAAAACCCTCAAGTATTCGCATCGTTTAAAAAGATATTCAGCAATACCAATATTTACCTCGACTTCAGCACCGATGTGATGGGTGTGGAAATCCTCAGCATCCTGAAAAATATTTACGCAATTGTGGCCGGGATCACCGACGCCAGCTTCGATGCGCCGAACCTTCGCTCACTGGTGCTCACCAAAGCTTTCCGGGAAATGCGGGCAATCCTGGTTGAGTTCGGCGGACAGGAACAAACCATGTTCACTTACAGCGGTTTCGGCGATTTCACCCTGACGGCGCTGAACGACCTCAGCCGGAACCGCACTCTGGGATTGCTCATCGGAAAAGGATTCTTTACCCGCGAAATGTCGGACAAGGTGGTCCTGGAAGGGAAAATAGCGGTTAATGTACTGGCTGATGTCCTCGCCAGCAGGGGGCTTAGCGACAAATTCCCCATCCTGATGGAGCTTCACAAAGTCTTTACTACTCATTACGACCTATCCCAGTTCGTCGACAGGATCATAAAATTCAACGGGGAAAATTAAAACAACGAACCGACGGCTTTAGTCGTCGGAGCACAAACCCCGTAGGTTGTCTCAAAAAGGTTTAACCACGAAGGCGCACAAAGGATTACACGAAGGAACACAAAGATATCCTCCTGTTAATCAATTACTTCGTGCGCCTTCGTGAAGATTCTTTGTGCGCCTTCGTGGTTAAATAAAAGACTTTTAAGACGACCTCTTTTATTTTTAACGGCCCTGGCTATCGGTAAGCATAGCCCTGGCTTTCTCAATGGCTGATTTAATCCCGTTGGCTTGGGTACCGCCGGCCGTAGCGTAATGCGGCTGTCCGCCGCCGCCGCCGCCGATCTCTCTGGCCAGTTCCTTCACCATATTGCCGGCGTGAAGGCCTTTCCCTTTGACAAGGTCTTCTGTCAGCATCAGGCTCATGCTGACCTTTTCACCACCCGTTGTAAATACCAGGATGAACATGCTTCCGGGCATGGCGTGGAGCATGAACGACAGGTCTTTGGCCGATTTGGGATCAATATCCAGGCTGGCAGCTATAAACCGGGTGTCGACGATCACTTCTGCATTATCGTACAATTCACTCTTCAAAGCCTGGATCCTGTACCGGTTCAGTTCTTCGATCCGGTGCTGGAGATCTTTGTTTTCGTCCAGGAGGTTTTTCACCCCTTTTACTACATCTTTGGCGTTCTTAAGAAGTTCTCTGACGGCCGTCACCGTATCGGCCTGCTCGTAGAACCAGGCTTCGGCCTTTTCACCGGTTACCGCCTCGATACGGCGCACTCCGGCGGCAATGGCCCCTTCCGAAACGATCTTGAACAAACCGATCTGTCCGGTGCTATGAACATGTGTCCCCCCGCACAATTCAATCGAATAATCCGGATCAAACGTTATCACCCTCACTTCGTCGCCGTATTTTTCTCCGAAAAGGGCCATCGCCCCCCGGTTCTTTGCCTCTTCAACGGGCACTGACCGCTCTTCGCTCTTTTCAATATTTTCACGGATCTTCCGGTTAACGATCTCTTCCACCCTGCGAATTTCTTCATCCGACATTTTGGCAAAATGGGAAAAATCGAACCGCAAATGATCCTCATCCACCAGGGAGCCTTTTTGCTCAACATGGCTTCCCAGAACCGTCCGCAATGCAGCGTGCATCAGGTGTGTCGCGCTGTGATTGTTGGCCGTTGCTCTCCTTTTTTCGTTATCGACCACAGCCCGGTAAGGTTTTCCGGTTGACCCCGGAGCCTCTGATGCTTTGTGAATGATCAGCTCATTCTCCTTGTAGGTATCTTCTATCATGATCCTGTGGCCGTCAGATTCCAGGTAGCCCCTGTCACCAACCTGCCCTCCCGATTCCGCGTAAAAAGGCGTCCGGTCGAGAACAATTTCGACATACTCCTGCCCTTTTGCCCTCACCTTGCGGAATTTGACCACCTCGACCTCTGCATCCAGTGTGTCATATCCGATAAATTCGGTCTCTTCACCATCCGGTTTTATTACGGTCCAGTCGTGTGTATCTACCTGCGCGGCCTGCCGGGAGCGGTTCTTTTGTTCTTCCAGCCCCGCCTGGAAACCCGGCATGTCCACATGTAAACCCTGCTCTGAAGCCATGAGCTGTGTCAGGTCGACCGGGAAACCGTACGTATCGAACAATTCAAAAGCAAATTTTCCTTCAATCTCATTACGTCCCGGGTTTTCTTTTACATATTCCTCAAACCTGCGAATACCATGCGACAGGGTCCGGAGGAATGACTGTTCCTCCTCTGCCACCACTTTGCGGACCAGGTCGCCCTGTGAATAGAGTTCCGGGAAATATTCACCCATATGTGAGGCAAGAACCGGAACGAGCCGGTAAATAAACGGCTCCTTCATGTCCAGGAAAGTAAAGCCGTACCTGACCGCCCTTCTTAATATCCTTCGGATCACATACCCGGCGCCGGTATTCGACGGCAACTGCCCGTCGGCAATAGCAAAGGAGATCGCCCGCAAGTGGTCGGCGATCACCCGCATGGCAATGTCTTCCTTCTCATTTTGCCCGTATACCCTTCCTGAAAGTTTGGCAATCTCTCCGATGACCGGCTGGAAAATATCGGAATCATAATTCGACTTTTTCCCCTGGATGACCATCGACAGCCGTTCAAATCCCATCCCGGTATCGACATGCTTCTGCGGAAGCGGGACCAGCTTTCCGTCCATCTGCCGGTTAAACTCGATAAAAACCAGGTTCCAGATCTCAATGACAAGCGGATTGCCTTTATTGACCAGCTCTCTTCCGGGTACCGCCGCTTTTTCTTCTTCGCTGCGGATATCCACATGAATTTCCGAGCAGGGGCCGCAGGGGCCTGTCTCCCCCATCTCCCAGAAATTATCCTTTTGGGATCCTGTTAGGATATGATCAGCAGGCACAAACCGGCTCCAGATCAAAGCAGCCTCTTCATCTTTCGGCAGGTTATCATCAGCATCTCCTTCAAAAACAGTCACATAAAGATTCCTCTTATCAATCTTATAAACATCCGTCAGAAGCTCCCATGCCCATTCAATCGCCTCTTTCTTGAAATAATCCCCGAACGACCAGTTGCCCAGCATCTCAAACATGGTGTGGTGGTAGGTGTCGTGACCGACCTCTTCGAGGTCATTATGCTTTCCCGATACACGCAGACATTTCTGTGTATCGGCTATTCTCAAATGCTTTGCCGGGGCATGCCCGAGAAAAATATCCTTGAACTGGTTCATCCCTGCATTGGTAAACATCAGGGTCGGATCGTTCTTAACGACCATTGGAGCCGACGGAACAATCTTATGTGATTTCGAAGAGAAAAATTCCAAAAATATCTTTCTTATTTCTGCTGATTTCATTAATTTTCTGATTATTTGCCTGTTAATACGCTTTTAAAAACGAACTGCAAAATTAATTTTATTTATTTTTGCACTCCGTTCAAATACGGAAAATGGAAGAATATTCGTTCATACCTGCGGAAGCCATTGATTAGATGGGAAAGAAAGTCAAATACGTATTCAACCATAAAACATTGTCGTTCGAGCATGCCCGGCTCACTGCCAGGCATTATATCCTCAAAGTCCTTTCCTATCTGTCCACCAGTGTGGCCTTCACGGCCGTGATCGTCCTGATCGGTACCTATTTTTTTGATTCTCCGAAAGAAAGGATGCTCAAGCGGGAAATCCGGCAGTATGAACTTCAGTTTAAACTGATCAATGAGCGGATGGCGAAGCTTGAAACCGTGCTGAATGATATGGCCGACCGCGACGATAACATCTACCGCGTCATCTTCGAATCGGAACCGATTCCGACGGAAGCACGCAAAGCGGGTATCGGCGGTTCGGACCGGTACAGGGACCTGGAAGGCTACAGAAATTCGGAAATCCTGGTAAAAACGGCCCGGAAGCTTGACCAGATCACGGCGAAAATGTACATTCAGTCGAAGTCATTTGATGAGGTTTACGAAATGGCCATCAACAAATCAAGGCTGCTGGCCGGCATTCCTGCGATTCAACCGGTCAGCAACCAGGATCTTCGCCGGTTATCCTCTTATTTTGGCTGGAGGACCGATCCTTTCTACAAAGTGCAGAAGTTTCACGAAGGCGTTGATTTTTCGGCTCCTCCGGGGACCGAAATCTATGCTACGGGCGATGGCAAGGTGCTCCAGGCCGACCGTTCCAAAACGGGCTACGGTAACCAGATCGTGATCGATCACGGTTTCGGGTATAAAACCATGTATGCGCACCTGCAATCGTTCAAGGTCAGGGCCGGCGAAACCGTTAAAAGAGGCCAGGTTATCGGCACCCTGGGAAGTACCGGAAAATCGACATCACCACACCTCCATTACGAGGTCTGGAAAAATAACACACCGGTCAATCCGATCAATTACTTTTTCAACGACATAACTCCCGAGCAGTACGAAGAGATGCTGATCCTCTCCCAGCGGCCTTCTCAAACCATGGATTAAAATCAATCGCATTGGCTGAAAAACTATATTATAGCATCGGTGAAGTAGCAGAAATGTTCCAGGTGAACGCATCCCTTATCCGTTTCTGGGAAAAGGAATTTCCCATCATCCATCCGCAGAAGAACCGGAAAGGAAACCGCATGTTTACTTCCGGTGATATCGATCATTTGCGGATAATCTACAACCTGGTGAAAGAAAGAGGTTTTACGATCCAGGGGGCACGCGACTACCTGTCAAAAAACAGGAGCGAAGCCGAAAAAAACCATGAAGTGGTGAAATCGCTTCAGAATATCCGGTCGCTCCTGGTCAGGCTCGGCGACGAACTTTGATCCATACTGCTTCCATCAGAAATACCGGTCGTTCATAAGGAACTCGACCACATACTCTTCAATGCCATCCTCCAGCGAATAAAAATCCTCTTCAAAGCCCTCCGCCCGCAATTTAGCCATCGGTGCTTCCGTGAAATACTGGTATTTATCCCGGATATCTTCCGGTGTATCAATGAATTCGATATTTTCCGGTTTATCCAGGGCATGAAATACCGCCCGGACAAGATCCAGGAATGTGCGTGCCTTTCCGGTCCCCAGGTTATAAATTCCGCTGTGCCCACCCCGTTTCATCAGGAAAAATAATACATCCACCACATCCCTGACAAAGATAAAATCCCGTAACTGGCCTCCATCCTTGAAATCGGGACGGTGTGAACGGAACAGCCTGACCCTGCCGGTCTCCCTGATCTGGTGAAAAGCATGGAATATCACCGAAGCCATCCTCCCCTTATGGTACTCGTTCGGACCGTAAACGTTGAAGAACTTCATTCCTGCCCAGTAAGGAGGCGACGCTTTCTGCGCCAATGCCCATTTATCAAATTCATGCTTCGATTCTCCATACAGATTCAGCGGTTTATACAGTTCCACCCGGCTGTGGTCATCGCTGTATCCATGCTCACCCCCGCCATATGTAGCGGCAGATGAAGCGTAGATTAAACTGATCCTCTGCTCTGTGCATAACTTCCAGACATCCCTGGTAAATCCCAGGTTTAACCGGTCAAAAACCTCCGGATTCGTCTCCGTTGTATCGGTCCTGGCGCCAAGATGAAACACAAATTCCACCTCATCCGCATGCTGTTTCAGCCAGGCGAAGAAGTCATCGCGCTCAACTTTTTCAGCAATTGATTTATGACAATAGTTCTTTTGTTTTCGTGGATTTGTAAAATTGTCAACCAGAACAATCTCCCGGTAGCCTTTGTGGTTGAGTTTTCCGGCCATGCAACTCCCAATAAAACCTGCTGCGCCAGTGATGACTATTTTGCCCATATCCGTGAAATCATTGTTTAATCAAATATACGATTTTTCATTCCTTTAATTGCTCACCGGAATCAATTTTTTACTTCCGTCTCACCTGATTTTATCTATATTTGTCATCGTTAACCCGGATGATTATAATGATCTTCTTACAATAATTATTAATTTTTTTACGATGAAAATGAATTGTTTACGCTTTGGTTTGCTTCTTTTGCCAACCCTGTTCCTTACAGCTTTTACTTCATTCGCCCAGGTAAGCGAAGGTGGCCTTCCCCCGAGTTTCTCGCTTCAGGGGCTTTCTTCACAGGTCGATCGCCTGGTCTATCCGGCGCCTGATATGGAAATATTGATGGCAGAAGATGAGCAAAATTTACGGAGCGCCTTTCCCGGCCCCGAGCGAATGGCCTATTCGGTGCCTGTCAATCTCGATGTCAGAAAGGCCGGCACCGTTGAAATCCTGGCTGATGGTTCCATACTTCGCCGGATGGCGGTCTATATCCCGGGAGCGCTGGCACTTGGAGTCTACTACAGTGATTTTCACCTGCCGGATGGCGCAAAACTCTTCCTTTATAATGAAGCGCAAACCCAGGTCATCGGGGCCTTCACGGATGCCAATAACCACGAATCGCGCCTCTTTGCCAACGAATTCATCCAGGGCGACCTGGTCAATATCGAATACCTGGAACCGGCCGGAACAAGCGGCGACGTATCCGTCATTATATCAGAAATAGCTTATGCTTATCGTTATATCGATTTTGTTGAAAATGGAAACCGGGATCAGTCATGGTCCTGCATGATCAATGTCAAATGCCCGGAAGGCAATGGCTGGGAAAATCAGATCCAGGGAGTTGCCCGGCTTTCGATCAAGATCGGCTGGAGTTATTACTGGTGCTCCGGTTCACTGATCAACAACACAAACAACGACAGAACCCCCTACCTGCTCACGGCTGAACACTGCGGCGACGGTGCCAATGCCTCCGACCGCAACCAGTGGGTTTTCTACTTCAATTACCAGTCGGCTACCTGCACCGGCAATTATGGCCCTTCGAGCAATACCATGACCGGTTGCACGCTGAAAGCCAACGATCCCAACGACAATGAATACCTTGGCGCCGATTTCGAACTGGTGAAACTGAACGGGACTCCTCCCTCAGGTTACAATGTCTATTACAACGGATGGAACCGTACCAACAACGCGGCCGACAGCGGCGTTTGCCTGCATCACCCCGCCGGCGACATCAAAAAAGTCTCTACTTATCAGAATATGGTCTCTTCCACCTGGTGGAACGGCACCCCGTCGCATTGGAAAGTCACCTGGATTGAAACCGAGAGCGGACTGTCAATCATGCAGGGCGGCTCTTCCGGCTCGTCCGTATTCGACGAAAATGGCCTGATCATGGGCGACCTGTCGGGCGGTTATTCTTCCAATTCCTGCACTAACCCGTCTCCGGCATGGTTCGGGAAAATCTGGTACGCATGGGACCAGAACGGTGATGTCCCGGCAGAACGCCTGAAAGACTGGCTCGACCCGACCAATACCGGTGTTTATACCCACCCCGGCCTTTCGTCGCAAATACTCCCCCCGGTTGTTGATTTTGAAGCAGATACAACCTACCTCCTGCAAGGGGAAAGTGTCCACTTTACCGACCTGACCACCGGAAACCCCGCCCTCTCCTGGGAATGGTCGTTTCCCGGCGGTACCCCGAATGCCTCCGATATACAGAACCCGACTATTACCTATAATCAAGCCGGCACATTCGATGTAACCCTGACCGTTACCAATGCCGATGGCGAAGAAACGGAACTGAAACCCGGGTATATCACGGTCGAACAGGTCCTCCTGCCGGATGCTGACTTCGTGGCCAGCGCCCTCGAAGTGACCGAAGGCGATATGATCGACTTTACCGACCTGTCGACCAACAACCCGACAGCCTGGGACTGGATCTTCAATGGCGGCGATCCGGCCACATCCGGCGAACAGAATCCTGACTCGGTCATCTATGCTGTCCCCGGTGTTTACAACGTCTATCTGACCGCATCGAATAACGGAGGATCCAACACCGAACTCAAAGAAAACTATATCACGGTACTTGCAGGCGCTCCGCCGGTTTCCGACTTCTATGCCGATAAAACGGAGATTCTGCCTGGCGACACGGTGAATTTCTTCGATCTCTCCACCGGAAATCCCACCCAATGGACCTGGACCTTTGAAGGCGCTGCAACTGGAACTTCCAGTGTGCAGAACCCGGAAAACATCGTCTATCCAACTGAAGGCACATTCTATGTAAGGCTGAGGACCAAGAACTTCTTTGGCAACAATACGATCCAGAAGGACGGTTATATCACCGTCGGCAACATCTCGGTCGGTGAGATCAACCGCCAGCAGGGTGTCATGGCATTTCCCAACCCAACGGCCGGTTTGTTGACCGTTAAACTGCCGGAAGGTGCGGAAGCCTGGACCGGACGACCGGTACAAGGTGGCAACATTCAATCCTCTGTAAACATAGAAATCGTCAATTCGCTCGGAAATGTCATCCGCAAAGCGGAATTTCATGCTGATGACCAGGGGGTTACATTCGATCTGACCGATGAGCCGTCAGGTTTATATTTTGTCCGTGTTTCTACCCCCACCCGCTCGGTACAGAAGAAGATTTCACTTCTGAGATAATTCTCAATGTCAATATCTTTAATTACTTTGCTTAAGCATTTAAGGCAGGGAGACCGCAAGGATTCTCCCTGTCTCCCCTTCTCCCTGCCTCCCCGTCTCCCCTTCTCCCATTCTCCCCATCTCCTTATCACCCTTATCGCCCTTTTTCCCCTTCTCCTTTTCTCACAAATTTCGCAAAAAGGCACGCCTGAAAGTTTCAGGTACAATCTCCCGGCAGCCAGGGAGCATATCCTGACCATGCCCGAAAGAAGCATCCTGGATGCTGAAGATCAGGAATCGGAAAAGAATGGCCTGAACCGGCGAATTGGGATCGCGGTCTTTGCCGGACTGGATGTTATGAACGACGGCGATGTTTTCCTTACGGATGAGGGTACCCAAATCTGGCGACTGGAGGTAACCTGCAGCGGGGCACTGGCCATCGGGCTACACTTCGACCGGTTTTTCCTGCCGGAAGGATTTAGTCTTTATGCTTACAGTCCCGGCAAAAATTCGGTGCTTGGGGCTTATACCTTATATAATAATAAACCACAGGGCATTTTTTCGATCGAGCTGACCACCGGAGATAGAGTGATCATCGAACTCAATGCCATTGCCGGGGCAGATATTTCCGGTGCCCGATGCCATCTCGGGGAGATATCATGCGTTTACCGCGATTTACCCGACAGAATCGCCGGCCGGAGTTCATCGGACGACTGCGAGGTGAATATCAATTGCCCGGAGGGTGATAACTGGCAGTTTCAGAAGCAGGGAGTGGTCCGGATCTATGTCAGGGATGGCGGCGGTTTTTTTTGGTGTACCGGTTCGCTGGTCAACAACACCCGGCAGGACAATACGCCTTATCTGCTGACGGCAGATCATTGTGCGCCTTATGTGACCCCGGAAGAACTGGCACAATGGATCTTTTATTTCAATTATGAATATCCGGGATGTGAGAACATTTCCCAGACGCCTGAGCTGCTGACCATGAATGGCGCAGCAAAGCTGGCCAATTACGACACATCCGGTTCCGATTTCCTACTTCTCCGGCTTGATAATGAGGTACCACCGCATTACGATCCTTTTTTTAACGGCTGGAACATTGAGAATTCGGCCAGCTTCAGCGGGGTCACCATACACCACCCGGCAGGAGATGTGAAAAAGATTTCGACCTATACCGACCAGCTTACCTCTTCGCAGTGGAGCGGTGAATTCGGCACGCACTGGCAGGTTTACTGGAGCGCTACCGAAAGCGGCTGGGGTGTGACCGAAGGCGGATCGTCGGGATCGCCGCTGTTCGACAATTACGGCCGTATCATCGGCACCCTCACCGGTGGGCAGGCGGCCTGCGAACCGGGTGGCGGCGGACCGAATACAGGCCCCGATCAACCCGACTTCTACGGCAAGTTCTCATACTCCTGGGACCAGAACGGCACCGATTCCTCTCAGCAACTAAAATACTGGCTTGATCCTGATAACACAGGCATTTCATTCCTTCCGGGAAAATTCACCCAGCTAACAGCCGCATTCAACGCCGATCCGGTAATAACATTGATTGGCAACGACGTCATTTTCACCGATTACAGTTCCGGCGATCCGATGGCCTGGGAGTGGTATTTCGAGGGGGGCGATCCGGAAACCTACACCGGAGAGGGCCCTGTTACGGTCAATTACCCCAATGGCGGCAAGTTTGATGTAAGGCTGACGGTAACCGACGGTGTAGCGTACGACACTTTGTACCTAAAGGATTACATCCATATTGTCGGAAAAGTGTATCCCAATCCCACCGGCGGGCTGGTGAGCATCTACATTACCGAGGAACTGCCCTCGGATATTAAAGCAGAGGTTTTTACGATTCCCGGGTTGAAGGTGTTTGAGCAGACATTCACAGAGCAGACCTATCCATTGATCACCCTAGACCTTTCCGGTTATTCATCGGGCCTTTACCTTATCCGTCTGACGATAAAGCAGCGTTATTTGTTCGTCAAAGTCATTGTGCGATAAGCAACAAAAAGAGGGCGATCTCAACAGAGACGCCCTCGTATTATACAAATGACTTTGGGTCCTTATTCTTCGAGCCTTTTCCGGGCGTCGTAGACTTTCTTTGCGCCGTAGGCTGCTCCCATTGAGATCAGCATCACGATACCACTGCCGATGGGAGCTGCTCCGCCTCCGATGGGGTCGTCGGTTCCTCCCGGTCCTGGTGGTGGTGGCGGGGGGGCTGAGGCGCTGACGATGATCACAGGAACAATTATCAATAATCCCACGAGAATCAGGTTAACTATTGCTTTTTTCATATCTGGAATGTTTTTTTCGTTAATTATATTAATAATTGTCCGTTTTTACTTCGTGATATAAACCTTACCGGTATACACATTGCCTTCTTTGGTAATGACCTTCACGATATAGTAGGCAGAGACTTCGCCGATCTGGACCTTATTGACCGAGTTGTTGGGCAGGGTACCGCGATGCAGTTCACGTCCCATCAGGTCATAGGCCACAAATTCTTTCACCGTTTCGCTGCCGAAGTTGACGATATAGGCATCGTGCCCGTAACCGTAGATTCTGACATCTTTTACATCGGCCATCTCATCGTCCGGATCATCGACTGAAGTCGGCCCGAAGAAATGTAAAACAAATCTTGCCTGTGCATCATCCGGGGTAGCTGAGAAGGTATAAACAGGATTAACTCCCAGATTGTGCCAATCGCCACCAACCTGCAGATCTTCCAGGTAAATTTCGGTACCGACATCAAAACTTTCAAAATTCGAAGCGTTGATAGTGTATGTTCCTGAAGCTCCGCATTTAAATGAAGTAGGAACAGACACCATATTTTCTCCTAACGGAGATAAAGTCTGAATGGTCAGGTTTACATTATCAGGGCTAACAGTCCAGGCTTCCGTTGCATTACCATACATACTGGGCCATTTGTCGGAGTCGCCGGGTCCGTAACTGTCACTACCCGCTTCACTAAAATGCACTACGAATTCATCCTTAAACCCATTTCCAGATGCCGATAATCTGAGTTTATACAGTTGATTGTTTTTCAGCAAAACCTCGCTGGTGTGAAAACGAACATTGTTATTAGTAAAAGACACAGGTGTGCTGAGAGCATTGATGAAAAATCCTTGCCCTATGCCCATCAATCCATCAAATAAACCACCTGTACCTTCGCCAGCAGTATAATTATAGGCTGAATAGTTGCCCCCTTCTGCATTGTTAAGACCTTCCCAAACATAAATATCTTCATCAATTACTCCGGCATTTTCATCAAGTACTTCATAAACGCCTAATCCACTTGGATATGGATTTGCAATCAAATTCCATCCCAGGTTTACAACAGAGGGCCCGCTACCGCCATTATCAGTATCATAGGCACCATGTATCATTTTACCCGTCATACTTAACAACTGTGGATTATTGGTGGTTGTGCTGATTGCCAATCCAGCTGACATCGGTATAGGAGTAGTTTCATCTGAAAGATTAACCCAGTCCGGAATCGTATTGTCGTACTGATAGGCAAAGGTCTGATTCGCAGCCAGATCAAAGGCCGACAAATAAACGCCATCATAACCTTCTGTACCTAAAAAGCTAAAATCACTTACAAGCGGTCCCACAAAATGAATGTGGAATGGTACTTGGGTTACATTATCCACAAAATATTGCTGAACTGTTGAACTTCCCGCACCCAGGTAATTTAACGCTGCCCCGGATCCCGTTCTGCTAATGAATGAACCGGTTCCTGTTGCATCGGCAGCGACATTGAGACCATTTGCGCCACTGACATTAACAGCGCGGTAGGAGGTAAGTGAAGCGCCGGGATTAACTGTTACGCTGGCACCTGAATTGACGGTGAGATCGCGTACCCGCGCATCGACTTCATGCAATATCCCATTTGGACCGGTGATAAAGCAGTTAATGGTCTGATCAAGACTGGAAGGTTCTCCGAAGTAAACGGTCGAACGACCACCGCACCAACGCGTTCCGTTCCAGCGAACAGCATCTGCAAATGTAACTGAAGATGTTGTCGCCGGATCAAACACCTCATTCCAAATATTAGAACCGTAATTAAATGAGGAAATATTCGTGTTATTAAAAGGATTAGCAATAGTAAAAGTGCTTGGACCAGTTTGTCCTGTAGTCCCTAATTTAATACCAATAATCTCTGTAATACCAACCGGAATGTCTTGAGTATAGCTTCCGCTGACGAGAATAACTTTCCTTCTCCAAGTATTAGTTCCCCCATCCAGCGTTGCAACACCATCATATTGCCATGTGGACAAACCTGGCGCTATCGGAGTAATCCCCTGAAGTGTGTTGGCATCAGTTAGAGCGGTTTCCGGCCAAGTAATAGTAAGTGTTGCTTGAGTCCATTGGTTATTCCCCTGACCAACAAATGCAAAGGTTGAATTCCATGTTACAATGATCTGGTCACAATCAGTTCCAATAAGCCCAATACTTATTGCATCTACCTGAGAATAGGATGTTTTCACAGATCCTATTAAAACCAAACTAAAAATGAGAATAAATATCTTTTTCATATGCTATAATTTTTCAGATGACTTAATAAAATTACGGTACCGGTATTTGTTCTACAACCTCATCAAAGGTAAATTCGTCATCAACATTTCCTGGGTGGTTACTGACTGAAAAGCCTACCGCAGTTGGGTCGTTATTGTTACCTTGATATATAACATAACCGTCAAGATTAACATCTTCATCATAATAGCCATAAACCTGGTCATAGGTGAATTCATCATTCACATTACCTGGATCATTGGACACCACAAAACCAATCGCTGTCGGGTCATTATCATTTCCTTGATAAATAACTTTGTTATCCCCATTTGCATTTCCAGCCCACAGCGCCCATTTGGTGCCCATGTTCTGCAGGGCGTTGGTGCCATAGATATTGGAACCGGTGGAGAAGTCGAAGCTATAGGGCCCGGCGGCGGTGAAGTCGATCGGGCTGGCGGTCATCGCGCCAAGGTGGTTGCGGTGACGAACGGCTACGTAATACTGTGCTTTGGCCAGGCCGGTAAGTTTCACGCCCGAACTGCCGTCGATCGCGAGGACATCGCCGTCGTTCTTCAGGAAGCCTGAATAGCTGGCCACCACGGTAGCCGGGTTGGCCTGGCTTCTCAGTTCGATCTCCACCCAGTCGACGGCATTGACCGGAACGGAAGTGGCGTTGGTTCCGTTACCATAAGGATCGGTTAATGGTATCTGTGAGTTGAGTGCGGTCGACATGGCGCCGGCGTTGTATGGCCCGGCCAGGAACATATCGATATTCAGCAGGATCGTGTTCCAGAAGCTGTCGCCGACCAGGAAGGTACCTACGCCGGTGAATCCAGAGCCGGTGATGTAGTACGGGTCGGTTCCGCTTGCGGCACCCAGGGCGGCCCAGGTGACATTGCCACCGAGGTCGGAGGAGACGCCAACGGCGCAATCCTGGTTGTCGAAGTTGGCATCTTCCTGAGCGCCGGCCCACTGCGGTGTCACAGAGAGGTTAGCGCCACCTGCCAGTCCTTCCGTTACCGTCCAGTAGCCGTCGACGGCATGGTCGGTGCCTGTCCATCCACCGGGTTTCCCTTCGGAGAATCTCACACCGTAAACATCCGATGTGCCTGCTTCATTCAGGATCACCGGGTTGTAATAGGTGGCGGATCCGACGGGCATCAGGAAGTTGGTGTTGGCCACCGAAGCTTTAAGCTGCCCGGTACCATTTGTAACAATATATTTACTGGCATCTGCCCCGGTTACCCCGGTGCTGCCCACTGTAAGATCAAAATTGTTGAGCGTCACCTTCCCTCCGGAAAGGGTGAAGGTATTGCTCATCGTCTGGCTGGCCCCGGTCTGGGTGTTGGTCAGCGCTACACCGTTGGTGTTGTTTACCGTAACAGCACAGTAAAAATTGGTTGGTGTGTTGCCCGTGATCTCCTGCGGGGCCGTGCCGTTGAAAGTAATGCTGCCGGCAGACGCCGCATCGATGCTACCGCCGTTATTGACGAAATCGCCTTTCAGTTGTACCGCCCCGTCAATCACGATACTCCCTGAATTAGTGCTGGTATAGTCGCCTTCAATAACCAATGTGGCACCATTTTCAACAGTAATAGTGCCGCCATTGTTGGTCATTTGTGAGTAACCGGCTAAAAAAGCCACCAGAATTAAAAAGGTAAAGAATATTCTTTTCATAATGATAAGTTTTTGTTCCTGCTCTAAATTCTTAGTTCATAATCATTTGTGTTGCTTCATGCTTAAACAGCCGATTTTTGAACAGACTTGGTTTCCAATAATGCAAAGTAAAACAAATTTAATTACCAAAACAATAATAAATTTAAATTTCAGGGCTTTTCCCGAAATATTTTTAAAATTAATCACTCATCATAACAAAAGTAATAATAATCGAAATAAAATTACCGTCAATTGTCTAAAAATAGCAAAATTTAACCTCATTTTAACAATAACACCTCCCCTTCCCTGATCTTGTCTTTATCCTTTATCCTGTTCTTCCGGCATAATGCTTTTAACCGTACTCCATAATCCTGTGAAACAGAACGTATTGTTTCACCAGCCCGGACGACATGGCTCTTTGCTTCCGCAGATCCCTTTTTCTTTTCCAGGTATACTTTGTCCCCCGCCTTGAGCTTCGATTTTTTCCCTGCCTCATTGTATTTTTCCACCTGCCAGGTATAAATCCCAAATTCTCCGGCAATCTTCCGGTACGTATCCCCCTTCCTGGCCAGGACGAATTTCACGCCGTTGTTTTTAAAAATGATCCGATCATTTTCACCCCGGCCAGCAATAGGAAAATTATCAGGGGGTAATGTTGAAGGTTGAAGGTTGAAAGTTGTATTGCTGGTATCTGAGGCATTGTTCCGGCTGATTAACGGCTGTTGGCGGCTATCGGCTCTGTCATACGCATCCAGCCGGTTCTCCTCGATGATTTTTATAAGCAGCTCCGGGTACCGCGGATTGGTAGCATAACCTGCTTGTTTGAGACCGTGCGCCCAGCCTTTGTAATCGGTGACCTCAAGGTCGAACAGGAGCTTGTACCGGTCGCGGGTGGTCAGGAACAGGGAGTGGTCGCGGTACGACTCTTCTGCTTTCCGGTATTTGCGGAAACACTCGTTCGGGGCGTCGTCATCCTGGTGATAGGTGGCCCCGGTCCACCCCTTGTGGCATTTGATCCCGAAATGATTATTGGCTTCCCGGGCCAGCGGGCTGTTTCCGCAGTCCGACTCCAGGATGCCCTGCGCCAGGGTAATGCTTGCCGGTATCCGGTAGGTTTCCATTTCTTCTATTGCCAGGTCTTTGTACTGCTCGATATATTGCGCCAGTGTAATCCGTTCCTGGGAATAGGTCAACGATACTATTCCTGAACAGGTTATACATAAAAATATCGATCTTAGTTTCATTTTTCGACCCCTAATTTGCAAATGTAACCGTGATCTATCCGCCGGGCAGCGACAATCGGATCGTTTTATTCACATTGTCGTGTTAAAAGGCTGAAATCGGCATTCCGACGATGGAGGAGGGGCCGGCAGTCCGACGACTGAAGCCGTCGGTTCCTTGAAAGATTCTCTTCCGACGACTGAAGCCGTCGGTTCCATCTTTGTAATATTCTCGGAACCAACGGCTTTAGTCGTTGGAGCACGAACTGTTGTAAGGCAATCAAATCGAAATATCAGACTTTTGCGACACCCTCTTCCTGCCGGGTTTTCCTTCCGACGAGTGTCACATCGGTTCCAGGAAAAGTTTCCTGATAAGATTTTTTTCGACCTTTGTGACCAACTTTGAACTTTGAACTTTGAACTTTGAACTGATCAATTTCCACTTTCCTTCCCTGACTGCCGGGCAACTGGATCAGTTCAGGCAGCTCGGAATTTTATACCCGGAATGGAATGCGAAGATCAACGTCATTTCCAGGCAGGATATCGGCAATTTGTATGAACGGCATATCCTTCATTCCCTGGGAATTGCCAAAGTGATCACCTTCAAGACCGGTACCCGTATCCTGGATGCCGGCACCGGAGGAGGTTTTCCGGGTATCCCGCTGGCAATTTTATTCCCCGAAGTCTATTTTCACCTGGTCGACAGCACGGCAAAGAAGCTGATGGTTGTCAGGGAGATCGCCTCAGCTGCCGGGATCACCAATGTTACGGTTCAGCATCAGCGGCTGGAAGAGCATCTGAATGAATACGATTTTGTGGTCAGCAGGGCCGTGGCTTCACTGGATCAGATGGTGGATTGGGTGTTTAAAAATATTAAGAAAGATGGCTTCAATGATATGATAAACGGTATTCTGTATCTGAAAGGGATGGAGACGGGAGAAGAATATAACAATAGAACAATTGAACAATTGAACAATAGAACAATTGAACAATTGAACAATAGATCAGGCGAAGTGGCGGGCAGGAGAAGGATTGAATACAGGAATTATCCCCTCAGCGACTATTTTGCAGCGCCGTTTTTTGCGACTAAGGCGGTTGTTCACCTTTTTTAGCTGTCATCTTTCCCGATATAATTATTTATTATCTTCGCCTGTCTTTTTAACCTAAACAAAACCTATATGACTGAAATGATCCAAAACACCCTGAGAGAATCCAAGGTAGCCCGCTGGACTGCCCTGGGATTGGTAGCTTTTACCATGCTGGCGGCCTATTTCTTTGTCGATATGATGGCGCCTTTACAATCGCTCCTTGAAAAGAAATACACCTGGCAGCCTGACACTTACGGATTCTTCTCCGGATCGGAGTACATGCTGAACGTTCTCGGTTTCCTGATCATTTCCGGGATCATCCTCGACAAAATGGGTATCCGCTTTACCGGTATGACGGCAGCCACCACAATGCTGGTCGGAGGACTGATCAAATACTACGGCCTGACCGATTATTTCAATCACGGCGGATTTGGCTATGAGTTCTTCAATTCGTTCTGGACCAGTATGCCGGCTTCGGCAAAAGTGGCTTCCATCGGATATGCCATTTTCGGTATCGGTGTGGAAATGGCCGGGATCACGGTATCCAAGACTATTGTCAAGTGGTTCAGGGGCAAAGAGCTGGCCCTGGCCATGGGAATGGAGATGGCGACAGCCCGCCTCGGTGCTTCGGTGGCATTCTTCTTCTCCTCCGCCATCGCAGGCGCCGGAAAACCGGGCGAAGATCCGATAAAGTCGATCTGGTTCGGACTGGGACTGCTGGCCATCGGGTTCCTGACTTTCCTGACATACATTTTTATGGATGCCAAACTCGACAAGCAGGATAATACGAATAAGTCGGAAGAACCTGCCGAAGAGTTCCGCCTGAGCGACCTTGGGAAAATCCTGACCAACCGCGGATTTCTCCTGATCTCCCTGCTTTGTGTCCTGTTCTATTGCGGTGTTTTCCCCTTCCTCAAATATGCTGTCAACATGATGCAGAACAGGCTTGGGATCAGCAACCTGGCTGCCGGTTACATTAGTGGCCTTTTGCCTGTGGGAACCATAATCCTTACGCCAATTATAGGTAATTTTCTTGACAGAAAAGGAAAAGGAGCGAGCCTGATGATATATGGCGCTGCCCTTTTGACCATTGCCCACCTTACCTTTGCACTGGCGCCGCTGAACATGGCCCTGGCCATCATCGCCATCATGGTACTCGGCGTGGCTTTTTCGCTGGTTCCGGCATCCATGTGGCCTTCGGTGCCAAAGATCGTGGAAGACCGTTACCTTGGGTCGGCGTATGCCCTTGTTTTCTGGATACAGAACATCGGCCTCTGGTTTATCCCCTGGCTGATCGGCATCGTGCTGAAAGCCGTCAACCCGGGCGTCGCTGAAAAGATCCAGGCTGGCGACCTGACCGCAACATATAACTATACCGTTCCGATGCTGATCTTTTCCGGTCTGGGAATGGCAGCCATCTTCCTGGGGTATCTCCTGAAAAGGGAAGACAAACGCAAGCAATACGGGCTGGAATTGCCGAATAAAAGATGAGAACAAGGGTTGGAAGATTTGACGATTTGAAGATTTGAGGATTTGACGATTTGACGATTTGACGATTTGACGATTTGACGACTTAACGATTTAATATTTTAACAGTATAACAATTGAACTATTGAACTATTGAACAATTGAACTATTGAACAATTGAACTATTGAACAATTGAACAATTGAACACTGGAACACTGGAACACTGAAACACTGAAACATTTACGATATGAGCGAAGAGATTAAGAAACTGGAACCGAAGGCGTTATGGGAGAACTTTTACAGGTTGACCCGGGTACCGAGGCCTTCGAAGCATGAAGAAAAAATCCAGCAGTTCATGCTGGAATTCGGCGATGAGGCCGGACTGGAGACATTCCGCGACAAAGTAGGCAATATTATCATCCGCAAGCCGGCGACGCCCGGGATGGAGGACCGCAAAGGGATCATCCTGCAGGCCCACCTGGATATGGTACCGCAAAAGAACACCGCGACCCAGCACGATTTCGAGAAAGACCCGATCACTGCGGTGATCGACGGCGAATGGGTGAAGGCGAAAGGGACTACGCTGGGAAGCGACAACGGAATAGGCGCAGCGGCGATCATGACGATCCTGGCGTCGAAAGACATGGTACACGGCCCGATCGAAGCGCTGTTCACCTGCGACGAAGAGACCGGGATGACCGGAGCCAATGGCCTGAAACCGGGGTTGCTGAAAGGCGATATCCTGCTGAACCTCGATTCGGAAGACGAGGGCGAGTTGTATATCGGTTGCGCTGGCGGCGTGGATGTTACGGCCGACTTCAGCTACAAAGAGGTAGAAGTTCCGCCGTTCGTGGCGCCGTACCGTATCAGCCTGACGGGGCTGCGGGGCGGGCACTCGGGACTGGATATCAACCTGGGACGGGGCAATGCCAACAAGATCCTGAACCAGTTGCTGATGCAGGCCGGTGAAAAATTCGGGGTGCGCATGGCACAGGTGGAAGGGGGCAATTTGCGCAATGCCATCCCGCGTGAGGCTTTTGCGACGGTAGTGGTACCCGAATCCCGCAAAGAAGATTTCAAAAACTTTGTGGCTGCATTTGAAGAGAATGCCAAGACCATGTTCGGTCAGGCCGACCCGGGCCTGATGATCACGGTCAATTCCACCAAAATGCCCACGCACCTGATGGAAGAAGAGGTGCAGAACAAACTGTACAAAGCGCTCGACCAGGCGCCCAACGGCATGATCTCGATGATCAACGACATGCCCGAGGTGGTGGAAACCTCCACTAACCTGGCCATCGTCAAATCGAAGGAGGGCAAAGTATTTGTCGCCTGCCTGCTGCGCAGTTCGGTGGATGAGAACAAGATGAAGCTGGCGGAACAGATGTCGGCCATCTTCACCCAGGCAGGAGCCAAAACGGAGGTTTCGGGTGAATACCCGGGTTGGAAACCCAATATCCACTCCCCTATCCTGGAGACTATGAAAGAGGTTTACCGGGTCCATTTCGGGAAGATTCCGGCCGTCAAGGTGATCCACGCAGGGCTCGAATGCGGTATCCTGGGCGCGCAATATCCGCACTGGGATATGATCTCATTCGGACCCACGATCCGCGGCCCGCACTCCCCCGACGAAAAGGTGCATATCGCCTCCGTCGGCCTGTTCTGGGATTACCTGGTGAAGACGCTGGAGCACTGCCCGGTGAAAAACCCTGCATAGCATATCTTATCGCTGAGATGAGCAAAAGGATCCCAAAAGAGCTTTTCAAGGATGATCATTTTCTGGGGCGCCCGGCGGATGCCGATGACAGGATTGTTCACCGACGTATAAAACTGGTGCGGGAGTTCCCGGGATTTACGGGTAAGGATAAAACGCTCCTGGATATCGGTTGTGGAAACGGAGCCTCTGTTATCGCGCTGCATAACGATTTCAGGAGTTGTACCGGTATTGACGTGGAATTCAAGCCGGACGACGGAGAAAACTACCGGTTCTATGTGTCCGATATCACAAAAGTAAGACCGGAACATCAATTCGACCGTATTATCAGTTTTGAGGTTATTGAACATCTTCAGGAGGAAAACCTGGAGAACTATTACAAAGCTCTAAAGCCGGGCGGGATCATCGCGGTTTCGGTCCCCAACAAATGGTGGATATTCGAAACGCATGGCGCGAATATACCCGGACTTAATAAAATCCCCTGGAACAGGGTCCCTTTGTTCTCCTGGCTGCCCCGGCCTGTACATGAGAAGTTTGCAAATGCCAGGATTTACACAAAGTGCAGGATCAGGAAGCTGTTGCAAAAACACGGGTTCCATGTGGTGGAAATATATTACGTGACTGCTCCTATGGATGTTTTACCTGAAGGAGGGCTGAAAAGATTCGTCATCAGGTATCTCTTTAATACTGATACAACAAGGCTGCCTTTCAAAGCAACCTCCATTATGGTTTTCGCCATTAAAAAATAATTGCAAAGTCGGGAGGATTTTATTTGGTAGATCAAAATTAAATTGTACTTTTGCACCTCCAAAATTGAGAAGTGATGAAAAGAACATTTCAGCCATCGGTAAGGAAACGCAAGAACAAACACGGTTTCAGGGAAAGGATGTCGACCAAGAACGGCCGCAAGGTTCTTTCAAACAGAAGAGCTACCGGCAGAAAAAAACTGACCGTATCCGACGAAAAGAGATAGAATCCTTTTAAAATATCAGGAACCCGAAAAGAAGATAATCATGGTTATCTTCTTTTTTTTTGCCAGTGCAACTCATCGTATAAAATTCCTGTCTATATTTATAGCCTTACCTGAAAAACCAGACACCATGAAAAAGATTATTTTTCCGATGGTTTTCTTTTCGTTCTTAATCCAAACCGTCAATTTCGCACAAAGCACAATCATTATCCAGCCCGGCCCGGAAGGGAAAGATGCTCAGTTGTGGAGCATCACGCCAGATCTCAATATTGGCAATACTCCCAAATTCCTTGCCTCAGGCTGGACGCACGGCGGTGAACCGGGCATCAACAGGGCCCTGATTGATTTCGACCTGTCTGAAATACCGGAAAACGCCGTTATTACCAGTGCAAAGCTGAACCTCTATTTTCTATGCCTTGAGCCCAATTTTATGGGGCATACAGGCCAGAACAGCGCAACCCTCAGCCTGGTTACTGAACCCTGGGATGAGGCAACGGTCACCTGGAACACACAGCCCGCCACCACCCCGGAAAACCAGGTTTATCTGCCCCAGAGCGCAGCTCCTTATATGGATTATACGGATATTGACATCACTGGACTGATACAGTCCCTGCTGACATCACCTGAAGAATACCACGGGATCATGATGCGGTTGCAAAATGAAAATCCTTACCGGTGCATACTTTTTGCTTCGGGTGATTATTCTGACACGATATCTATGCGTCCCAGGCTGGAAATCACCTATACCAGCGAATCAAACACTATTGTCATTCAACCCGGACAGGAAGGGAAAGACGCACTGGTCTGGAGCGCTTACCCCTTATATCATTTTGGAAACAGCCCCAAATTCACCTGCATGACCTGGTCGCACTACAAAGAAATTTGCACAACCCGTTCGATGGTAGAATTTGATTTATCAGTCATCCCGGCAAATGCCACCATCACCGATGCACGTCTCAGTCTGTACTTTGTCAGCCAGGAGAACCTGATCGAAGGGCATACCGGTGAAAACGAAAGTATTCTCCGGTTAATTACGGAACCCTGGGAAGAGGATGATGTAACCTGGGCCAACCAACCCGAAACCACAACGGATTTCCAGGTAAGCCTGCCGGCCAGTACCGATCCTTACCAGGATTATACAAATATTGACGTTACAAACCTGATCTCCAAGCAATTCGAACAACCCGGACAGTATCACGGATTGCTGCTGCGCCTGGCAGACGAAAGCATATACAAATGTCTTTTGTTCGCATCAGGTGATTATGCAGAATCGGCGGAACTACACCCGAAACTCGAAGTATCATACACTGTATCAACCGTCACCATTGAGATCCAGCCGGGAGAGGAAGGGAAAGACGCTCAGATCAACACCATTCTTCCCGGTAATAATTATGGAAATTCACCCATTTTCAAAGCAGCCGCCTGGACGCATTCCGGAGAACCAGGCACAAACAGGGCGCTGGTTGAATACGACCTTTCCGTATTGCCGGAAAATGCGGTGATTGAAGACGCAAGACTCAATCTCTATTTTGCGAACAAAGAACCTACATTTTACGGCCATACGGGTGAGAACGACGCCTGGCTGCAACTGATCACAGAGCCCTGGGAAGAGATGGAAGTTACCTGGAATAATCAACCGGCAACAACCAGCCAATACCAGGTTTACATTCCTCAAAGTGTTGAGGAATTCCAGGACTACACCAATATTGATGTAACTGAAGTCATCACCAGGTTGTACAACGAGCCTGAAACTTACCACGGGCTGTTGTTCAGGTTGATCCATGAAGAATATTACCGCTGCCTGCTTTTTGCATCCAGCGATTATACCGACACAGTTGAGAACAGGCCTAAACTGGTGATCACCTATTCCATCTGCCAGGATCCGATTGCAGTTTATACATTTGAAAAGGAAGATTTTTCAGTATATTTCCATGACCAGTCGCTTCACGGTGAATCTTTGTACTGGGATTTCGGCGATGGTTATTATTCGGATCTTAATGAACCCTGGCATATCTATGATAATCCGGGAACATACGAGGTATGCCTGACGGTATGGAATGAATGCGGGGTGGACTCCGTGTGCCATATGATCAACATTGAACAAAATGCAGAACCATCAGATACATATGATAATACCATATCCATATACCCTAATCCTGCGGTCCATTACTTTAACGTTACATCAACCATTGAGGAAGAAGTAAGTGTCTTATTGCTGAGTCCAAACGGGGAAGCTGTTGTTAAACGCATTGATAACATCGATCCTGACAATGGGATAACAATTGAAACGAGCAAACTGAATCCGGGAATTTACTTTCTGAAAATATCAGGGCCTTCAGGTCATTCTATTAAGAAGATCATGGTAAATCACTGATATTAAGAATTGATATCCTGTAACTTACAAACAGGTACATTTAATTTAAAATAAGATTAACCGAATTTCTTTAATTTCGCGAGGTTAATACGTGTATTAATCAATACCTGTATCCAGATGATCAAGTCAGATGCTTTGAGTTTCAAGAAGTTACTCCCGGTCATTGTTGCCCTGGCCGTTTTTTCCCTCATCATCATTATTTATTTTTACCCTGTCCTGGAAGGCAAAAAACTGTCGGCCAGCGATATGGTCCATTTTAAAGGGATGTCGAAGGAAGTTGTTGATTACCGCGATAAGACCGGTGAAGAGGCACTATGGACAAATGGAATGTTCGGTGGGATGCCCGCTTATCAGATCTCCGTTCACTACACTCAAAATTTGATGACTTATATCCATCGCCTGCTAAGGTTAAGTTTCCATTTGCCGGTAGGTATGATTATCATCTATTTCATAGGATTTTATATTCTGATGAGGGTATTGAAGATCAATCCCTGGCTCAGCATTACCGGAGCCATCGCATTCGCTTTTTCTTCCTACTTTTTTATTATCCTTGAAGCAGGTCATACGTCAAAGGCTTATGCCATCGGATATATGGCACCGGTGTTTGCGGGAATCATCCTATCATACAGGGGCAGATGGATTGCGGGCGGCCTCACGACTGCATTTTTTCTTGCCCTTCTTATTGTCAGCGGCCATCCCCAGATCACCTATTACCTCTTGATCGCGATGCTTATTTATGGTTTGGTGGAACTGATCCGTCATTACAGGGAAAAGAAACTTCCGGATTTCCTGAAAGCTACCGGCGTGCTGGTCCTGGCAGCATTGCTGGCGGTTCTTACACATACGGCAAGTCTCTGGAATGTCTATGAATACAGCAAATATTCAATCCGGGGGAAAACCGAGCTGACATCAGAACAGGAAAACAGGACCAGCGGGCTGGACAAAGACTATGCAACCGCATGGAGCTACGGTATCTCCGAAACGATGACGCTGCTGATCCCGAATTTCCACGGGGGCTCATCACACGGCGAACTATCCAAAAATTCGGAAACATATCAGGTCCTTACTCAAAACCGCGTACCCAACGCCGACCAGATCATTAAAGCACTTCCGCTCTACTGGGGAGATCAGCCATTCACCTCCGGTCCCGTTTATGTAGGCGCTATCATCGTGTTCCTCTTCGTCTTTTCACTGATTTACCTGAAAGGCCCATTGAAATGGTGGGGTATTGCCGTGACCGTGCTTTCTATCATGCTGGCCTGGGGTAAGAATTTCATGCCCCTGACCGATTTCTTCCTCGATTATGTTCCCTTGTATAATAAGTTCAGGGCTGTTTCGATGACGCTGGTAATCGCCGAGCTTTCGATTCCTTTGCTGGCACTCGTTGCTCTCGATCAGTTACTGAAGGACCCGGCTAAGGAGAAAGCGGTTAAAAGCCTTTTCATGGCGTTATATATTGTTGGGGGTCTGCTTGTTTTCTTCCTCCTGCTCGGGACCAGCCTTTTTTCATTTTCGTCACCCAATGATGCCAGCCAGGGAATCCCCGACTGGTTGATGCCTGCCCTGGAATCGGACAGGAAAGCCCTGTTCCGCAATGATGTAGTCAGGTCTCTGATCTTTGTTCTGCTCGCCTTCGGTTTGCTCTGGGCCTACCTTAAAGGTAAGGCCAAACTGGCCTATGTGCTGGCACTCCTTCCCCTGTTTGTGATTGTGGATATGTGGCCGGTAAACAAAAGATATCTGAACAATGATGATTTCATCAAGAAAAATAAAGTTGATAATCCATACCAGGCTACTCCGGCTGATATTGCTATCTTAAAAGACAAAGACCTGTCGTACAGGGTCTATAATATGAATGAAGCCTTCGATGCATCGGCCCGGACATCCTACTTTCACAAGAATATCGGAGGTTACCATGGAGCCAAGATGCGACGGTACCAGGAGGTGGTCGATCATGCGCTGATGGATGAAAGGCGGAATATTGCCGAAGCACTTGGAAATAGCCAGGCTGCACCCGGAGAAGCAATGGCCGGCGCCACAGCATTCAATATGCTGAACACGAGGTATCTTATCCTGAATGCAAACAGCGAGCCGCTGAAAAATCCATACGCATGCGGAAACGCCTGGTTTGTCGGTGATTATAAAATAGTGGCCGATGCCGATGAAGAGATTGCTTCGCTCAATGGCCTGGATCCTGCAAGAACGGCGGTCATTGATAAACGGTTTGAATCCTTTGTGGCCGGTTTCAGACCGTCGGCAGAACCTTCCGGGAACATAGATCTACTATCCTACTCCCCCAATCAACTGGTTTACGAATATGATGCACCTGCGGACCAACTGGCCGTTTTCTCAGAGATTTATTATGATAAAGGATGGAACGCTTACCTGGATGGCAGAAAATCACCGCATTTCAGGGCTAATTTCATTCTGAGAGCCATGATCCTTCCTGCCGGGCAGCATAAACTTGAATTCAGGTTTGAACCGAAATCTTATTATTTAGGAGGAAATATCTCCCTGGCAAGTTCATTGATATTATTACTTTTAATTGCGGGCTATTTTGCAAAAGAATTCTTCATAAATAGGAAGAAAGCATGAAGAAAGTCCTGGTGATTTTGTATTACTGGCCACCTGCCGGCGGAAGCGCCGTGCAAAGATGGCTCAGGTTCTGCAAATATTTGCCTGAATACGGTTGGGAACCAACCGTAGTAGCCCCTGAAAATGCTTTTTATACCGATCTGGATAAAGAACTGGTTGCAGAAATCCCCGAAAAGCTGAATGTCCTTAAGATCCCGATCCGTGAGCCTCACCGAATATATAAAGCTTTTGTGGGATTGAAGAAAGAAGAAAATATCGGGGCGTATATGTCGATGAAAACAGAGCCGAAGGGCTTTGCCAGGATAAAAAATGATCTGTCGGTCTGGATCCGGTCTAATTTCTTCGTTCCGGATGCCCGAATTTTCTGGATAAGGCCTGTCACCAGATTTCTGAAGAAATACCTTGCCTCACATACCTTCGATGCAATTGTAACGACCGGGCCGCCTCATAGTATTCACCTGATCGGGTTAAAACTCAAAGCTTCAACTACGATCCCGTGGGTTGCTGATTTCAGAGATCCCTGGACGAGTACCGATTTGCACTCCGCGCTGAAATTGACACGGTATGCTGAAAAAAAGCATATCAGGCTGGAATCGAAGGTCATTCGAGCTGCTGACCATATCATTGCCATCGGAAATGATATGAAGAACGAGTTTCTGAAGATCGGAGCTGAAAATATCACGGTGATCACGAATGGATATGATGAATCGGACATTCGTGCAGAATATACTGAAAGAGATCGAAAATTCTCCATTGTTCATCTTGGAACACTGCCTGCAACCCGGAACTCTTCCGCATTATGGAAGGTTCTGTCCGAAAAGGTCGTAACCGATAAGCAATTTGCAAAAGATTTATCAATTCATTTAATAGGGACCGTTGACTATAAAGTGGTCCAGGAGATTGAAGCCCTTAACATAAAAGACTATCTCAGCATCACTCAATTCGTGAAACATAATGAAGGCATGGAAATTCTGCGAAGATCAGCCGTACTGCTGCTCCTGATCAACCGGTCGAAAAATGCAAGGGGCGTCGTAACCGGCAAGATATTCGAATACATGGCTGTCCGGCGCCCTGTTTTACTGATCGGGCCCGTTGACGGCGATGCTGCGGCCATCATCCGGGAAACGGAATGCGGTTTATGCGCAGAGTTTGATGATGAACAGATGATTCGTACTTTGATCGATCATTATTACAACCTTTTCCAAAAGAATGAATTAGAAGCCAGACCGGGGAAAGTGAGCCAGTACTCGCGTAAGTCGCTGGCAGCCACCCTGGCTCAATTGCTTGACAAATTGCAAGGTGATATTTCAAATCAGGTGAATTAAATAAACAGGACAGGCCATTGGATATAAAAATTTTTTACGATCAGAAATACGCTACATTTGAATCTTTGCCGGGATTTCAAGCAGAACGGGAATATTGCATCCGTATTATTCAATGGATGAAGATGATGGAAATCTGGCCGGCGGTAGCTGAAAGGTATCTGGATGCCGGTTGTGGATTCGGGCTTAAGACTTATATTTTCTCAGAATATTTTCAACATTCCACAGGTATTGATTTCAGCCACAATGTTGCAGAAATTTGTAAAATACTGAATAACAAACCGGATTCACTGGAGTTTCAGATAACTGACATTGAAAACTTAGAGGGTGTCGGTTATGATCTGATAACCGCGTTTGGTTTGAGCTATTTTAATATTTCAGATATGGGTATTCTGGCTGCCAGAATTGAAAAACAGGTCGATAAACTGCTGAACAGGGGTGGTGTTTTTCTGATAACTACCCGGACAGGTCCGTCATCGAACGCAGGAACCGGATGGCACCTTTTAAATAAAACTGAAATAAAAGTCGTAAAACATACGTTGAGGAACAACCTGAGGGATTGCCGGATTGATCTTTTTGAACCGGATAAAAGTTGGACTTACCTTAGGTCCGGCAAATTTTTGCAGGTATCAGGATCGGTCTACAAAACACTGATGAACAAGCCAAGGGATTTGTTTATAATAATTCGGAAAGATGGACCGGACGCAGGTATTAAATAGCTTTCGGAAGCGACCGGTTTCCGGCAAAACGGATTTCATCACGAACTATTGCAAGGGTAAACGGGTTCTTGATATCGGATGCATTGGCCAGGACAACAATCCCGACCGGCCGGAATGGCTCCATGGCAAGATCAGGCAGGTTGCCACATTGTTAGCCGGTGTCGATATCAATACCGAAAAGATGGAACAGCTCCGGGAACAGGGTTACCTTCTGTTTTCTGCCATCACCTTTTCCGACAAGGATTTCAAAGATCCCGATATTGTGGTAATGGCAGATGTTATTGAACATGTCAGCGATATTGTCGCATTTTTAAAACATTATAAAAAATTGGCATCCGATCGAACGGTTTTTCTGATCAGTACGCCAAATCCATACAGTATCCGTCAATCCTTCAGCATCTTGTTATTCGGACGCCCGGGTATTAACCCGGAACATACAGTAGCTATTGATCCGACCAATATGATGGAATTATTGGATCGAGCCGGATTTGAATTTATAGATTTCTCCTGGCTGCACGAATATGACAGGCCAAAAAAGAGCTATAATAAAGTGTTGTTTCAAATTTACCGGTTAATGTATTCTGTCAGAAAGTTCTGGGCTCCGAATTACATAGTAGCGGTAAAACCGAATAAACCGGGATGAGAAAAATTACGATTGTCACTGCTTTTCCCATATCGATCCCGCATCCGCGGGTTGAGACCGAGAAAATTATTCTGTCTGAAGCAGGATACGAGGTCTCGCATTTATCTTATCCCCGGCGGCCTGATATTTTTCAACGGTTAATCAATTATTCTTCATTTAATTACTTTAAAAAACATCTTTATAAAGAAATACTGGAAAGCATACCCCGGGATGGAATCGTAATTTTATATGATTTCCACTTACTTCCTTTGGTTAAGGCCCTTAAAAAAAGACAAATGAAAGTCATATATGAAACCATCGACAACATGGTCCATCTGAACTTTCATTATATTTCGGGCGAGTTACCATTCCTGAAGCCAGCCGGACCGTTGCTACTAAGACATTATGCTGCCCTTGAGAAAAAACTGGCTGCGATGGCTGATGGCGTGATTGTCAATTCGGCGGCCCTGCAGGAGTACTTCAGGCCATATCGTACTTCCTTGATTTTCTATACTTCACCTTTTGAAAATATCGTTCAGGTCGAAAATAAATCGAAGCCGGCAGCTTTGCTTTATCTTGGCTTATTCACCCGAAACAAGGGCGCAACAGAGACACTTGCGCTGCAGGCAGACCTTGGCCTCCCTCTTTTCATTTTTGGTGATACCTCTGATAAAAATTTAATAAATGCTATCAAATCGAATCCGGAAGTTACGTGGGAATCAAGAATCGCCCCGGATGTCCTGGCCCATAAGCTTTCGCGGCTGACAGAGAGGTACAGGTTGATGGGTTGCAGCATCATCCATCCCGTCCACTTCAGTTATGCGACACAGGAAGCCAACAAAGACCAGGACTACCTGGCGATGGGTCTTCCCATCATCGGGAATGACAGGGCTCCTACATTAGAGAAAATCAGGGCAGGATGCGGCATCCTCTTTAATGAAAAAAATAAAATCGATGAGGTTATAGAGAACCCGGAAAAGTATCAGCTGCTTCAAAATAACTGCTTGACTTTTTACAATCAGCACTATTCGCGGGAGAGATTCAAAGAGAACCTGCTCCGACTGGTGGATCACATTTCAGGCCAACGTATGTGAGCATCTGCTGAAAAACCTTGCTCAGCAGCGAATTCAGCAACGTCTATAAAAAGCTGGCTAAAACCCTGGTATTTAAAATCGGTAAAAACGGAGTTATGAAACAATACCGAAAAATTCATATTAAAGTATTTTGAATACTGAGCTATATCTTCCAGTGGATTTCTGAATCCGTGCTTATCTATACGCTGATAATGCGAATAGGTGCCATCCATGAAGAACAGCGGTACCTCCACAAGCCGGGCAGATTCCGGGTGCAAGAAATCAAAAACATAGAACGGGGTGGCTATACTGTTCCGAAATCCGGGAGCTTCAGCAAATCCAAGCGAAAAATCATATTTTATACCGGCGTTAAAAAGCGTCAGTGGCGTAAAAGACAAGTCAAACTTAAGAAAATGCTGACGGTTATTAATTATATTTTCCCCAAGGAAATTACAGGCCTGCCCGATTTGCCGGTTCAACTGTCCGGGATCCCGGAAAGTATGGTAACCCGCATGAAGTCCGGGAATGTGACCAGCCTCCTGAAGATCCTTGATAAACCTGACGGTAAAATGATCTCCGAGACGATAATCGGCATCGTCGCGGGAACGACTGGCAAGAAAAAAGAAAACCGACTTGATCTGAAATTTATCCAGCAGCGCCAGTAACCTGTAACAGGCATCCTGGTAATCATCTACCTGAAAAAATAATTTCCTGCGGCTTAACTCTACCCATGATCTTAATTTTCCGGTCCACGGATTTTTTATAACATGACCGGTTGCTTCATACCACCCGGAATATAATCGGTCTATATCGTGAGTAAAAATAATATTTGAGCCTGCCGTAGAAAATTTTAAAGGATTACAATGGTATCCGGACTGCTTTATTCGCAGGCACATCTCGTTAAACAAGAAATTGACGACCGGAATCCCGGCAAAATTAAATTTTGACTGAAGCGACTCTGAATATGGGAATCGTTCATGCAGATCCCGCTTTTTTATAACTACTTCCTGCCATCCGCTAAGCAAAAGGAAGGAATTAATAGATAAATCCTTAACTGTCAGATCGGCCAGAGTGATTTTATGATCAGCAGACTCATAATAGAATAATGGCAAGGGTATTCCGTTAAAGTCGATAAACAAAGGTTTTGGCTGAGTAATTATTTCGTTCAGAATCTGCAGGTAGCTTATATTCTCCGGTAACGATCCTGCGATAAATTCTATGATTCCTGCATCCGATCGGTACAGGTGGTTAAAATTTTCCCCGAGGTATTTTGCAATATCGATCCCTTTTATATTCAATGCTTTAAATTTTCATGCCTGTTTTTAAGAAATCCATCTCTGAGGAGGCTGATCAGTACTGGTAATTGTTTCCGGAACAAGATCAATGCAGTAAGAACCGCAATAATAAATGCAGCGGAAATAGCCAAATAATGGTTGACGCGGGTGAAATACCCAATTATCATCAGGCTAAGTAACAAAAGAACAAAAATAACTGTCAGTCCGAATACTTTCATCCTGTTAAACGGTATGGTTGACATTTTACGTGCAAGCCCAGCCGTTAGCCAGGCCTGGGAAAAACGAGAGAGGAAATTGGAAAGCAAAAGGGCAAAAATTCCTGCGGAAGGGATCAGAAACCAGTTTACGGATAAACTAATCGCCAGGGATATCCCAAGGGCTATGGTTAAAATCATTGTTTTTTTCTGATAATAAACCGGAAAGCTATAAATGGTATACAACATTCTGAAGATATAACCTATAAGCAGACCATCAATAATCCATCCGATAGAACCATATTTAGGATCCAGATAAAAATCTGTCATCAGGTTTCCTGCGAGGGAGACAGCAAGTATAGAAAAACAACTCATTAAGACGAAAAGATGGATATAATTGGATATCCTTCCTGTATCGGTTTGCTGTTTCATGATCATATTCATTTCAGGAATAATGAAAGAGGACAGTCCACTTAAGATTAGGTCGGCAAATAATGCGATATTAAAAGCCATCACGTATAATGCCAGTAATTCCAGGCTTTGCATGCGCATTTGAAACAGTACCTGGTCGAATTGTGACACTCCCCAATACATCAGTCCATATAATACCAGCGGTGCAAAAAAAGGAACAACCTCCCTGATAAGTGCAAATTTTATTGAGGCCTTCCTTCCTGCAAAATACATGAATATCAATACTATTGTTGGCAGGGCAATTCCGGCAAACTTGCCCAACTGTGCGCCGAGTACACTATTCTGAAAGAAACGGATACCGATCCAGACAAAAGCGACTTGAAGAACAGACGCAGAAAGTGTCAGGATCAACACTTTAAAATGAGCTTGTTCGTTTCGCTGAAAACTTAACAGGGATTTATACAAAGAAAGAGCAAATCCGACCAGTACCGAGGCGATAAATTGCCACTGCATATTTTCTAACATCCCTTTAAAAAGATATTCATTGATACCCTGGGGAATAATGAATACGAAAGCTATTATGACGAAAAGCAATGCCACCATGACAGATATCACAGAAAGAAAAAAATCATCCAATTTTTTCCTGTCATGCACATGATCATAATAGTACCTTGTGATGACCTGATCCATACATAGGGAGTTTATGATCAGGCTGAGAGTAGAAGTGGTTGTAAGCATGGCCAGAACGGCATATTCCTCCCTGGTAAGCAGGGAGGAATAGATTCTTAAAATTATTATGCCTGCCAATGCAGGAAGAATCTGCAGGAAAGTATAGAATACCGATTTCTTGGCGAAACTGCTATAAAAAAACACAGGTTTTCAGATTATTATCACAACGATAAAAGTTCCGAGTTTATTTTTTACAAAACTTAAAACTTTTGCCCGGATAATAAGCCGAATTTCCCAATTTCTCTTCGATCCGGAGCAACTGGTTGTATTTGGCGATCCTGTCGGAACGGCTGGCGCTCCCGGTTTTGATCATTCCCGTATTCAGGGCCACGGCCAGGTCGGCGATGGTAACGTCTTCGGTTTCGCCTGAACGGTGGCTGATGACGGCTGTATAAGCATTGGTATAAGCCAGGTTCACGGCATTGATCGTCTCGGTCAGCGTACCGATCTGGTTGACTTTTACCAGGATGCTGTTGGCCACGCCTTTGCTGATGCCTTCCTGCAAACGGTTAGTGTTGGTCACGAACAGGTCGTCGCCCACGAGCTGGATTTTGCTCCCCATTTTGTCGGTCATCAACTTCCAGCCTTCCCAGTCATCTTCGGCCATACCGTCTTCGATCGAGATGATCGGGTACTTTCTGACCCATTCAGCCCAGTAGTCGACCATTTGGGCGGGAGTGAGCTTTTCGCCGGAGGATTTCTTCAGGTGGTATACTTTTTCATCCGTCAGGAAATACTCCGAAGATGCCGGGTCAAGGGCGATATAGATATCTTCGCCCGGTTTGTATCCCGCTTTTTCGATGGCTTCGAGCACTACCTGGATGGCTTCTTCGTTGCTGCCCAGGTTCGGGGCAAAACCGCCTTCGTCGCCGACATTGGTCGAATAGCCCTTTTTCTTGAGGACGCCTTTGAGCGTATGGAATACCTCTGCTCCCATCCGGAGCGCCTGGCTGAAACTTTCCGCCCCGGCCGGCATGATCATGAACTCCTGGAAATCGATGCTGTTATCGGCATGTGAACCACCGTTAAGGATATTCATCATCGGTATAGGCAACGTATTGGCATTCACCCCGCCGACATACCGGTAAAGATACTGGCCCGTTTCCATGGCGCCTGCTTTGGCAGCGGCCAGCGAAACGCCCAGGATGGCGTTGGCGCCCAGTTTGGCCTTGTTCGGGGTACCATCGAGTTCGATCATATGCTGGTCGATATCGCCCTGGTCCGTCACATTGTATCCGACGATCTCTTCTTTTATAACATTATTCACATTGTGAACAGCTTTCAGGACACCTTTTCCAAGGTATTCTTTGTCACCGTCGCGCAGTTCGACGGCTTCGTGGATCCCGGTCGATGCGCCCGAGGGGATGGCGGCCCTTCCGATGACGCCCGATTCGGTAAAAACATCCACTTCAATGGTTGGATTGCCCCGTGAATCCAGGATCTGACGGGCATGGATATCGATTATTGCACTCATATTTTTAATTCTTAATTTTTAATTCTTGATTCTTAATTATCTATAAGATTGAGATGTTTTATGAAAACTTTAAACTAAAAAAGGATAAAGCGCTTCCACCTTATCCTTTCCATTGATATTTCATGTAATGTTAAGCTTTTGTTTCTTCTTCGGGTTCCGGATCTTCCGGTTAGGTTTCATCAGCCGGCTGTGCCTCCTCGGGCAGTATTTCTTCTGCCGGTAGTTCCGCATCAGCTACCACGACCGGTTCTGCTTCCGGTTCGGGCATCTCTGCGGGGACACTCTGGGGTGCCGGGGCTGCAACGGCTACCGGTTCCTCTTCTTTCTTTGCTTTGGCTTTGGCTGGTTTGGCCGGGGCTGCAACGGTATCGGCCACTTCTTCGGCGCCGGCTTTCTTTGCTCCGCCCCTTCTGCCACGACGGGTCGTCTTGGCCTTTGCAGGAGCTTTCTCACCCAGCAGGTTGAGGTTGAAGTCAACCAGTTCGATCATCGCCATTTCAGCATTGTCGCCCAGCCTCAGTCCCAGTTTGATGATCCTTGTGTAACCACCCGGGCGGTCGGCTACTTTGGCAGAGACATCCCTGAAAAGTTCCGTGACAGCTTCCTTGCTCCGCAGGTAGCTGAACACCACTCTTCTGGAGTGGGTTGTATCCTCCTTTGAACGGGTGATGATCGGCTCGACGTACACCCTGAGGGCTTTGGCCTTCGCCAGGGTCGTCGTGATCCGTTTATGCATGATGAGCGATGTTGCCATATTCGACAGCATTGCCTTCCGGTGAGCGCTTTTTCTACTCAGGTGATTGATTTTCTTTCCGTGTCTCATCGCGATTTATTCCTTATCAAGTTTGTATTTTGCAACATTCATTCCGAACTCAAGTCCTTTGGTCTTAACCAGGTCTTCCAGTTCGGTCAGCGACTTCTTCCCGAAGTTCCTGAATTTGAGCAGGTCGTTTTTATTGAACTGCACCAGGTCGCCGAGTGTTTCCACGTCTGCAGCTTTCAGGCAGTTGAGTGCCCTGACGCTGAGGTCCATATCTACCAGTTTGGTCTTAAGCAACTGCCGGATGTGCAGCGAATTCTCATCGAATTCTTCGGCTACGGCTTTCTCTTCCGTATCCAGGGTGATTTTTTCATCCGAAAAGAGCATGAAATGGTGGATCAGAATCTTAGCTGCTTCTTTCAGCGCTTCCTTTGGCATGATGGATCCATCGGTTTCGATCTCCAGGGTCAGCTTTTCGTAGTCGGTTTTTTGTTCCACACGGTAATTATCGATCTTGTATTTCACATTCCGGATGGGAGTATGGATAGAATCGATAAATATCATGTTGATATCGGTGTTCATCACTTTATTCTCTTCGCTGGGAACATAACCGCGGCCCTTCTCGATATTGATCTCGATGGTCAGTTTGGTAGAGGGGTCGAGGTGGCAGATTTCCACTTCCGGGTTAAGCACCTGGAAAACCGATAAGAACTTGTTAATATCGCCGGCTTTGAATGAGTCCTGGTCACCGATCACGACGGTTACTTTTTCGCTGTTTTCCGTCTCAATCTGACGTTTGAACCGGACCTTTTTGAGGTTCAGGATAATTTCCGAAACATCTTCCACCACTCCTGTAATGGTAGAAAACTCATGTGAAACGCCATCGATCTTGATGGACGTAATGGCAAAACCTTCGAGGGACGATAGCAATATTCTTCTTAATGCATTTCCGATCGTCACACCGAAACCGGGCTCCAGGGGTCTGAATTCAAACACACCTTTTGAGGTGTCGGTTTCGACCATGATGACTTTTTCGGGTTTTTGGAATGCTAAAACTGCCATGTTCGTTTTTTTATAATTAAAAGAAAAAATTCAGATGATTATTTGGAGTACAACTCGACGATGAGCTGTTCCCGGATATTTTCGGGTATTTCCTCCCTGGGAGGATAGTTCATGAATTTGCCCTCCTTTTTTTCGTCATTCCAGTCGAGCCATGAGAATTTATTGGAGCGTGAAGCAAGCGATTCTGAAATTACTTCAAGCGATTTGGCTTTTTCCCTGACGCCGACGACATCGCCTTCTTTGAGTGAATAGGAAGGGACGTTGACCACTTCTCCGTTGACGACAATATGTCGGTGGGTAACCAGCTGGCGGGCAGCACGACGGGTTGGGGCGATGCCCAGTCGGAACACGACGTTATCCAGACGCGCTTCGATCAATTGCAGCAGAACTTCACCGGTGATACCCTTTTTCCGGGTAGCCATAGCGAAGGTTTTTCTGAACTGCCGTTCCAGGATACCATAGGTATATTTGGCTTTCTGTTTTTCTGCCAGCTGGACGCCGTACTCAGACTCCTTTTTCCTGCGGTGTGACGAACCGTGGATGCCCGGAGGGTAAGGTTTTTTGTCCAGTACCCGGTCCGGTCCGAAAATCGGTTCCCTGAATCTTCTCGCTATCTTTGATTTAGGGCCTCTGTATCTTGCCATTTCTTATATTGATTAAATTATTCTTAATACGATTATACTCTTCTTCTTTTGGGCGGGCGGCATCCGTTATGCGGAAGCGGGGTCACATCCTGTATCTCGGATACTTCGATCCCGGCGGTATGAATGGTACGGATAGCCGATTCGCGTCCTGAACCCGGTCCTTTCACAAACACCTTTACTTTCCTGAGACCCAGGTCAAAAGCTGTCTTGGAACACTCCTCCGCAGCCATTTGGGCAGCATAAGGAGTATTTTTCTTGGAACCTTTAAAGCCCATTTTACCGGCAGATGCCCAGGAGATGACCTGCCCGGCATTGTTGGTCAGGGTGATGATGATATTATTAAAAGATGCGTGAATATAAGCCCTTCCGACTGGCTCGACCTTTACGATCCGCTTCTTTGTTGCTCTGGTTGTTTTAGCCATTTTTACTGAAAATTATGATTAACCTTTAGGTGCTTTCTTCTTGTTGGCAACGGTCTTTTTCTTTCCCTTGCGGGTACGGGCATTGTTCTTGGTGCTCTGTCCGCGCGACGGTAATCCGAGACGATGCCGGATGCCACGGTAGGTTCCAATGTCCATGAGACGTTTGATATTAAGCTGGACTTCCGAACGAAGCGCACCCTCGACCTTAAACTCATTATTGATGATCGTACGGATGTTGTTCTGTTCTTCATCGCTCCAGTCCTGGACCTTTTTGTTCAGGTCAACGCCGGCTTTCTCAAGGATCTTCTGGGCGCTGCTGCGGCCGATCCCGAAAATATAGGTCAAACTGACCTCGCCGCGCTTGTTCTTAGGAATATCGACTCCTGCAATTCTAGCCATAAATGCTAAATTATAATATTGTTATTGTTATTGTTCCTGTTAAATGTTATCCTTGTCTTTGTTTCAGTTTCGGGTTCTTTTTATTGATGATGTAAACCCTCCCTTTCCTCCTGACGATTTTGCAATCGGCAGTACGTTTTTTAACTGATGCTCTGACTTTCATGACCGTCTTTTTTATTATTTGTACCTGTAAGTAATTCTTCCTTTTGTTAAATCATATGGCGACATTTCCAGCTTCACTTTATCTCCCGGGAGGATCTTGATGTAATGCATCCTCATTTTGCCTGAAATATGGGCTGTGATCACATGCCCGTTTTCCAGTTCCACGCGAAACATGGCATTCCCCAACGATTCGATGACCGTTCCGTCTTGTTCTATAGAAGCCTGTTTAGCCATATATTAAATAATTTCAATTCCTCTTTTTGTAAGTTCTTCCTCGATATACCGGAAAGTCGACAGCACATCCGCCCGGGTCGTACCGATGGCAATCGTATGCTCAAAATGAGCTGAAGGCATCCGGTCAGCGGTCCTGATGGTCCATCCGTCTCTTTCTTGAACGACATTTTTTCCGCCAAGGTTGATCATCGGTTCTATGGCAATCACCATCCCTTCTTTAAGCCTGACCCCGGTACCGCGGCGACCGTAGTTGGGCACCTCCGGCTTTTCGTGCAGGTTTCGCCCCACGCCATGTCCGACCAGGTCTCTCACCACGCTGTAGCCAAATTCCTCCACATAATTCTGTACCGCATATCCGATATCTCCGACCCTTTTCCCGTCAACAGCCGCTTCGATCCCCAGGTATAGCGATTCTTTTGTTTTTCGCATCAAATCTTTCACCTGGCTGTCTACCTCTCCTATTGCAAAGGTATAGGCAGAGTCGCCGTAAAAACCGTTTTTCAGCACCCCGCAATCGACCGAGACAATATCTCCTTGCTGCAGCACCCTGTCGCCCGGAAAACCGTGAACTACCTGCTCGTTGACCGAGATGCAAAGGGTGAAAGGAAATCCGTTGTATCCTTTAAATCCGGGTTCAGCCCCGTGACTCCGGATAAATTCCTCGGCCAGTTTATCCAGGACGATTGTCCGGATACCCGGTGCAATAACCCGGGCAACCTCGGCTAATGTCTTTCCAACAAGTAAAGAACTCTCTCTTATTAATTCTATTTCTTCTTTCGACTTGAAATAGATCATTTCTACATGGTATATGCCGAACGTCCCTTTATTCTTCCGGTTTTGGTCAAACCGTCGTAGTGACGCATCAGCAGATGACTTTCTATCTGTTGCAGGGTATCCAGCACAACGCCTACGAGAATAAGCAGTGATGTTCCCCCGAAAAATGATGCAAACTGAGAGTTAACGCCCATATTGATCACCAATGAAGGCATTATGGCCACAAACCCAAGGAAAATAGATCCCGGCAGTGTGATCCTCGACATCACATTATCTATAAATTCGGCCGTTTTCTTCCCGGGTTTCACGCCGGGAATAAATCCCCCGTTCTTTTTCATATCCTCTGCCATCTGGTTCGGGTTTACGGTAATAGCCGTATAGAAATAGGTGAACATAATGATCAGCAGGAAGTAGACCACGTTGTACCAGAGCCCGTAAGGATTGGCAAAAGCGGCGGCAAAAGCCGACATGCTTTCGGTGTTGGTAAATCCGGCGATGGTGATCGGCAGGAACATGATGGCCTGTGCAAAAATGATCGGCATAACGCCGGCCGCATTCACTTTCAGCGGTATATACTGCCTGACGCCGCCATACTGTTTGTTGCCGACGACCCGTTTGGCATACTGGACCGGAATTCGCCGGGTCCCCTGCACAAGCAATATTGTTGCCAGGATGATGAACACCAGCACCACCAGTTCAATGGTAAAGATGACCAGACCGCCTCCCTGGCTGGCAATGCGTGAAGCAAATTCTCCGGCGAGGGCAAAGGGCAGACGGGCTATGATCCCGATCATAATGATCAGGGAGATACCGTTTCCAATCCCCTTATCGGTGATCTTTTCACCCAGCCACATGACAAACATGGTACCGGTGATCAGGATAACGATAGAAGAGAACCAGAAGAAAGTCGAAGGTGAAGTGGCATTCGGATCGAACGGCGCAATAGCTTCGGGGGGAAGGTTGGCAATGATAACCCCGCGGATATATGCCGGTGCCTGGAATGCTGTAATAACAACGGTCAGGTACCGTGTGATCTGGTTGATCCTTCTCCTTCCGCTTTCCCCCTCACGCTGCAGCTTCTGAAAATACGGAATGGCCATACCCAGCAGCTGGATGACGATGGATGCGGAAATGTAGGGCATGATACCGAGAGCGAATATGGAAGCATTCGAAAATGCGCCGCCGGTGAACATACTCAGAAGCCCGAGCAATCCCCCGGATGTCTGGCTCTGTAGTTGTGCCAGCATGTTCGGATCTACACCCGGAAGCACCACATATGAACCCAGTCGATATATAACGATGATCCCGAGAGTATAAAGGATACGCTTGCGAAGATCCTCGATCTTATATATGTTTCTTAAGGTATTTATTAATCTTTTCATTATTTGCGTTAAATTAATGATGCAACACCATTCACCGCTTCGATGGCCTGTTTGGCTTTATCGGAAAAGGCATGGGCCTTGACTTCGATCTTTGCTCTGAGTTCGCCACGTCCCAGGATCTTTACCAGGTCGTTCTTTCCAACGAGGCCATTCGTAAAGAGGATTTCCGGGTCAATTGCCGTAATATTTTTATCTTCAGCCAGTTTCTGCAGCACATCCAGGTTGATTGCCCTGTACTCCACCCGGTTACGGTTTTTGAAGCCCCATTTGGGCACTCTGCGGTGAAGGGGCATCTGGCCGCCTTCGAAACCGATTTTCCGGCTGTAACCCGACCTTGACTTGGCCCCTTTGTGGCCACGTGTGGAGGTTCCACCCTTGCCGGAGCCCTGTCCGCGTCCGATACGTTTGCTGGTCTTTGTCGACCCTTTTGCCGGTTTAAGATTGCTTAAATCCATCTTCTGTCAATATCGCTAAATGATTATACTTCTTCCACTTTAACAAGGTGTTCCACCTTTTTGCACATCCCCATGATTTGCGGGGTGGCTTCATGTTCGACGGTATGGTGCATCCGTTTCAGGCCTAACGCTTCCAGAGTGCGTTTCTGCCGCAACGTTTGTCCGATCCCGCTTCTGATCTGGGTAACCTTAACTTTTTTCATTGTCATTTCCTTTCCAGATTATCCGTTGAATACTGTATTGAGGTCGACACCGCGCAGCTGGGCCACGGTCCGTGCATCTTTCATTTTTGCCAGTGCATTGATGGTTGCTTTAACCACGCTGTGCGGATTGGAAGAGCCTTTCGATTTGGCCAGCACGTCTTTGATACCAACGCTTTCGAAGACGGCACGCATAGCGCCGCCGGCGATTACTCCCGTACCCGGGGCAGCCGGTTTGATATAAACCTCAGCGCCGCTGTAAGTGCCGGTCTGATCATGTGGAACCGTGCCGTTTAACACGGGGACCTTGATCAGGTTCTTCTTGGCATCATCGATCCCCTTGGAGATCGCAGCGGTAACCTCTTTTGCTTTTCCCAGGCCATGGCCCACAACGCCGTTCTCATTCCCAACCACAACAATAGCCGAGAAACTGAAGGTACGTCCGCCTTTGGTCACTTTCGTCACGCGCTGGATGCTCACCAGGCGGTCCTTAAACTCGATTTCGCTCGATTTTACTCTTTTTACGATTGCGTTTGCCATAGTTCCTTAAAATTTTAAACCTCCTTCACGGGCTGCTTCTGCCAATGCTTTAATCCTTCCATGGTACAGATAACCACCGCGGTCAAACACCACAGTTTCGATACCGTGCTCCTTTGCCCTTTCAGCAATGAGCTGGCCGACCATCTTAGCCTTTTCTGTTTTTGTTCCTTTCTTCTCCAGAATTCCTTTTTCGCTGGAAGAGGCGGCTACCACAGTCTGACCCGCCAGGTCGTTGATCAGCTGGCAGTATATTTGCTTATTGCTTCTGAATACACTCAGCCTGGGCCTTTCGGGAGTGCCATTAACGATCTTCCTGATCCTGAGCTTAATCCTCAGACGGCGGTAGTCTTTCCTGTTATTTCTTTTTGCTGTTCTTAAATTCATGATGAACCTCCGGATAATTAATTTAACGATTACTTTTCAGCAGCAGCTTTTCCGGCTTTTCTCCTGACTTCCTCACCCATGAAGCGAATACCTTTGCCTTTATACGGTTCCGGTTTTCTGAACGAACGGATCTTGGCCGCAACCTGGCCGATCAGTTGTTTATCAATGGATTTCATAATGATGGTAGGGTTCTTACCACGTTCGGTAACGGTTGTTACACTGATTTCCGGCGGCATTTCCAGTACAATGTAATGGGAATAGCCGAGGGTCAGCTCTAAAAGCTGGCCGGTAGCCTGGGCTTTGTAACCTACGTCGATAAGTTCCTGGGTTATGGTAAATCCTTCCGACACCCCTTTGACCATATTGGCCAGGAGTGAACGGTAAAGACCGTGCATTGAACGGTGCTGCCGCTCATCGCTGGGCCGGGTAATGGTAACATGGCCGTCGGCCATTTCCAGCTTGATGTCAGGGTGGACCTTCTGTTGGAGGCTACCCAGCGGACCCTTTACGGTGACGGTATTATCGTCAGAAACACTGACCTGAACTCCCGCAGGGAGGTTTATCGGTAATTTTCCTATTCTTGACATGCTGATTCGATTTTAGCTAACGTAGCAAATAACTTCACCACCAATGTTTAGTTTTCTGGCTTCCTTATCGGTCATTACACCCTGGGAAGTCGACAGGATGGCAATCCCGAGACCATTTAATACCCTCGGCAGTTCATCCGCACCCGCATACTGCCGCAAACCGGGTTTGCTGATACGCGTCAGATTGGTGATAGCCGGTTGTTTGGTGACCGGGTGATATTTCAGTGCGATCTTGATCACACCGGGCTTTTGCTCATCCTCGAATTTATAATTCAGGATATACCCTTTATCGAAGAGAATCTTGGTGATATCCTTCTTGATATTGGACGCAGGGATCTCCACTATCCGGTGGTTGGCCATCACGGCATTCCGGACGCGGGTCAAATAATCTGCAATCGGATCTGTCATTGCTGTATTCCTTATTTAAATTTTACCAACTTGCTTTTCTAACACCCGGTAGCAGGCCCTGGTTGGCCATTTCCCGGAAATTTATCCTGGATATCCCGAACTGGCGGATGTATCCTTTTGGCCTGCCGGTCAGCTTGCAACGGTTGTGCAAACGGATAGGCGAAGCATTTTTGGGAAGTTTCTGCAGTGCGGTATAATCACCGGCCGCTTTCAGTGCGGCACGTTTGGCGGCATACCTGTCAACGAGCTTCTGCCGTTTGACCTCCCTGGCTTTCATTGATTCTTTTGCCATATATCGATGTTTTTTTTATGTTACTTCCTGAATGGCATTCCAAACTCCCGCAGAAGCGCGTGCGCCTCCTTGTCGGTACGGGCCGTTGTTACGAAGGTAATGTCCATGCCATTGATTTTGCTCACTTTATCGAGATCGATCTCCGTGAAGATGATCTGTTCGGTAACGCCGAAGGTGAAGTTGCCCCGTCCGTCAAAACCTTTGTCGCTGATCCCGCGAAAGTCGCGTACACGGGGAATTGCCACAGAGATCAGCCGGTCCAGGAACTCGTACATCTGGTCTCCGCGTAAGGTAACCCTTACCCCTACCGGCATATCCCGGCGAAGTTTAAAGTTGGAGATGTCTTTCCGTGACCGTGTTGCAACGGCTCTCTGCCCGGTAATATTGCTCATCTCCTCCACTCCGACTTCGATGAGTTTTTTATCGACGATTGCGGAGCCTAATCCCTGGTTCACTGCAATTTTCTGGAGTTTTGGCACCTGCATAATGTTTTTGTAGCTGAACTCTTTCATCAGCGCAGGCACGATCTCGTCGTAGTACTTTGTCTTGAGTCTCGGTGTGTATTCCATTACTTGATAACCTCCCCTGTCTTTTTTGAATAACGGACTGTTTTATTGGTCTTCTCATCGAGTTTACGGCCGATGCGGGTCGGTTTGCCGCTTGAATCGATCACTTTCAGATTGGAAATGTGGATCGGGGCCTCTTTCTGGATGATCCCTCCCTTCGGGGTTTTGTTGGTAGGGCGGGTATGTTTGGAAACCATGTTCACCCCTTCCACCAGGATCTTCTCCTTTTCGCTGTCGACCACGAGCACCCTGCCCTGCTGGCCTTTCGAATCGCCGGCAATGACCATTACGGTGTCGCCTTTTTTAATATGCAATTTCTTACGCATGTTCGTAAATATTATAACACTTCTGGTGCCAGTGAAACAATTTTCATGTATTGCTTATCCCTTAATTCCCTGGCCACAGGGCCGAAAATACGGGTGCCGATCATTTCGCCGGCAGTATTGAGCAATACACACGCATTATCATCGAAACGGATATAAGAACCATCATTCCGACGGATCTCTTTCTTTGTGCGAACGACGACTGCTTTAATGACCGTTCCTTTCTTAATTGTACCGGAAGGCAGGGCGTTTTTTACGGTAACGACGATCTTGTCGCCGATAGTGGCATACCGCTTGGCTGTACCTCCCAACACCCGGATACAAAGCACTTCCTTTGCCCCGCTGTTGTCTGCCACCGTCAGTCTGGTTTCTTGCTGTATCATGGTTACTTAGCCTTTTCTATGATTTCTACTAATCTCCAACATTTATTTTTACTCATCGGCCGGGTTTCCATGATCTTCACCGTGTCGCCTATGCCGCATTCATTTTGCTCATCGTGGGCAACCAGTTTGGTGGTTTTGCGGACAAATTTCCCATATTTGGGATGTTTGACCTTTCTTTCGATCTGGACAACAATCGACTTTTCCATCTTATTGCTGACAACCAGGCCAATACGCTCTTTTCTCAGATTTCTTTCCATAAGAAGATTACTTATTTTTCTCTGCATCAATTTCTCTTCTTCTGATCTCGGTTAGCAATCGTGCTACCGTTCTCTTGTATTCTTTCATTTTATGAGGATTATCAAGTGGCGATACCGCGTGGGCAAGCTTCATCTTGACAAGCTGTTTCTTCTCATCTTCCAGCCGCTCCCGGAGCTCCTCGTTGGTCATTTCTATGATAACTTTCTGTTTCATCAGGCTTTAATTTGACTCTTCGACATAATCTCTTCTCACCACGAATTTCGTGGCAACAGGTAATTTCTGGGCAGCCAGGCGTAGCGCTTCTTTCGCCACTTCCAGCGGTACCCCTTCTGCTTCAAACATTATCCTTCCGGGGGTCACCGGCGCCACAAAATATTCAGGAGCACCTTTTCCTTTACCCATACGGACTTCGGCCGGTTTCTTGGTAATGGGTTTGTCGGGGAATATACGGATCCAGATCTGCCCTTCACGTTTCATATGACGGGTCAGCGCCTGACGGGCGGCTTCAATTTGCCTTCCGGTTATCCAGCAGGTCTCCATTGATTTTATTCCGAAGGAACCAAAAGCCAGCTGGTTGCCCCGCTGTGCAGTCCCACGGGGGACCATCTTCTGTTGCTTCCTGTATTTTGTCTTCTTTGGCTGTAACATGATCTTGAGATTTTCTTGTTAATGAAATTTTAGCCTTCGCTTATCTCCTCCTGCGCGGGCCTTTTCTTGGCGCCTGTTTCTTTGCGGTGTCTCCGGCCATCGGAACGATCTCCGGCCTGCCGTAAACCTCACCTTTGCAAATCCATACCTTTATCCCGATCCGGCCATATGTGGTATGAGCCTCCGCGCGGGCATAATCGATATCTGCCCTTAACGTGTGAAGCGGCGTCCGACCCTCTTTGTATAGCTCGTTGCGGGCCATTTCGGCACCAGCTAACCGACCGCTGATCTGGACCTTTATACCTTCTGCACCCATCCTGACGGTCGATGCTATGGCAGTCTTGATGGCTCTCCGGAACGATATCCTCCCTTCTATCTGCTTTGCAATAGCTCCTGCAACAATTACTGCATCCAGCTCCGGACGCTTAATCTCCGAAATATTGATCTGTATCTCCTTCTTGGTCAGCTTCTTAAGCTCTTCTTTCAACTTATCAACTTCCTGTCCGCCTTTCCCAATGATGATTCCCGGCCTGGCCGTGTGAATGGTCACCGTGACCAGTTTCAGGGTCCGTTCAATGACGATCTTGGAAATACCGGCTTTCGACAAACGGGCATTGAGATAATTGCGGATTTGCTGATCCTCAACCAGTTTAACACTGAAATCTTTGCCACCGTACCAGTTTGAATCCCATCCCCTGATAATTCCCAGTCTGAGGCCGATTGGATTAGTTTTTTGTCCCATTCAGTTATATATTATAATGATTGATTAACTTTCTTTTTCCTGTAAACGACTTCCCAACGTCAGGGTCACATGATTGGATCTCTTGCGGACCCGGTAGGCTCTGCCCTGCGGCGCCGGCTGGACCCTTTTCAGCATCCGGCCACCGTCGACCATGACGGTCTGTACGAAAAGGTTGCTGTCTTCCAGCTTGGTGCCTTCGTTTTTCTGTTGCCAGTTGGCAATGGCCGAGAGAAGAAGCTTCTTCATCTTGCCGGCAGCCTGCTGTGGAGAATTCTCCAGCATGTGTAGCGCCAGTTCGACATTTTCTCCCCTGATCATATCGGCTACCAGCCTCATCTTCCGGGGTGATGTCGGGCAATCATTCAGTTTGGCCTGGAAAAGGCTTTTCTTTGCCTCTTTAGTCTTTTCTGCTCTTAAGCGTTTGCGTGCTCCCATGTTGCTGTATCTTTACTTTTTGCCTTTGTCTTTATTGCCTGAATGTCCTCTGAATATACGGGTCGGGGCGAATTCGCCCAGCTTGTGCCCTACCATATTCTCGGTCACGTAAACCGGGATAAACTTGTTCCCGTTATGAACGGCGATGGTTTGCCCAACAAAATCCGGAGAAATCATCGAAGCCCTCGACCACGTCTTGATGACGGTTTTCTTTTTAGTTTCAACGGCTTCGAGAACTTTCTTCTCCAGTTTATAATGGATATAAGGACCTTTTTTCAGTGATCGTGCCATTCCTGTGCCTGTTTTATATTTTATTGCTTATTTTTTACGTCTTTCGATGATGTATTTGTTCGAAGCTTTGGTATGCGAGCGGGTTTTCTGTCCTTTCGCATACTTGCCTTTTCTCGAACGCGGATGTCCGCCCGAAGCTTTACCTTCGCCACCGCCCATCGGATGGTCAACCGGGTTCATGACTACGCCACGAACTCTCGGACGCCTTCCCAGCCAGCGTTTGCGACCGGCTTTGCCATGGCTCTCCAAATTATGGTCGGTGTTCGACACCATCCCGATGGTGGCTTTGCATGTTTGCAATATCATGCGGGTCTCTCCCGAAGGCATCTTGATGATGGCATACTTGCCGTCGCGCGATAGGAACTGCGCGTAGGAACCGGCGCTGCGGGCCATCTTCGCGCCTTCACCCGGGCGAAGCTCAATGTTATGAATGATCGTCCCAAAAGGCACTTCGCTAAGGAACAAGGTGTTGCCGATCTCCGGTGACGAACCTTTGCCCGAAAGCACCTGCTGCCCGACTTTCAATCCATGTGGGGCTATGATGTACCTCTTTTCGCCATCGATATAATGGAGAAGGGCTATGCGCGCCGTACGGTTCGGATCGTATTCAATCGAATTTACCGTTGCAGGTATGCCTTCCTTATCCCTTTTCCAGTCGATTATACGGTAGCGTTGTTTATGCCCGCCGCCAATATAACGCATTGACCTTCTGCCCTGATTGTTCCGGCCGCCGGTACTCTTGATGGGTTCCAGCAGGGACTTTTCCGGTGTTCCCGTTGTAATGTCGTCGAACGAACTGATAACCTTGAATCGTTGACCCGGAGTTGTCGGTTTATACTTTTTTAGAGCCATTTATCTAGATATTGCTGTAAAAATCAATTGTTTCACCTTCTGCTAACGTAACGATCGCCTTTTTATAGGCTGCAGTACGACCCACCATGATGCCCGAACGGGTGCCGCGCGATTTGAAATCGCCGTCGTAGTTCATCGTGTTGACCGATTTTACCTGGACGCCATAAAGCGTCTCCACTGCTTTCTTGATCTGTAGCTTATTGGCCTTCTTTTGTACGAAAAAACCATACCTGACCGCCTTTTCACCGGCCTCGGTCATCTTTTCGGATATGATCGGCTTCAGAATGATATCCATCTCTTTCAGCTTATAATGTTACTATCCTAAAATTTCTTCAATTATTGGCATTGAACTCTCCGCGATAACCACGTTGTTGGCATTGAGAATGTCGTAGGTGTTCAGCATCTCAGCGCGCATGACCTTGGCTTTCTTAAGATTACGGCTTGACAATACCAGGTTCTTATCGGTATCGGGCATCACCAGTAACGTCTTCTTATCTTCCAGGTTAAGGTTCTTGAGCATGGCCACGAAATTCTTTGTTTTCGCCTCTTCAAAATTGAAATCCTCGAGGATCACAATGCCGTTTTCCTGCGCTTTATAAGTCAATGCCGACTTCCGGGCCAGTTTCCTGAGCTTTTTATTCAGCTTGAACTCATAATCTCTCGGGCGGGGACCAAAAGCGCGGCCACCTCCGCGAAACACAGGAGAGTTGATATCACCCGAACGGGCCGTTCCTGTACCTTTCTGACGCTTCAGCTTGCGCGTACTGCCGGATACTTCCGACCGCTCCTTCGCCTTGCTCGTCCCCTGGCGCTGATTGGCCAGGTATAACTTCACATCAAGCCAGATTGCATGATCATTCGGCGTAATTCCGAAGATCCCTTCATTCAGCGTAACCTTCTTGGAGGTTTTGCCGCCACTAATGTTATAAACGTCTAGCTCCATCTCTCAATAATTACATATGATCCGTTTGATCCCGGGACCGCACCTTTTACAATAATAAGGTCTTTCTCAGGGATGATTTTAATTACCTGGAGGTTGATCATCTTCACGCGATGATTTCCCATCTGTCCCGCCATCCGCATGCCTTTAAATACGCGCGACGGATAGGAGGATGCTCCGATTGAACCGGGAGCCCTCAACCGGTTGTGCTGGCCGTGTGTCGTATCACCGACACCGCCGAAGTTATGACGGTTCACTACACCCTGGAATCCTTTACCTTTGCTTGTGCCAACTACATCGATATACTCCCCTTCTTCAAATACGTCAACTTTCAGTACGTCTCCGAACTTTTTCTGGTGACCGGCCTCAAAACGGGTAAACTCACGTACAATCCGCTTGGGGTCTGCTCCGGCTTTGGCAAAGTGGCCTTTCATTGGCCTGTTGATATGCTTGGGCTTGGCATCGTCGAAAGCAAGCTGGATAGCTTCATAACCATCCTTCTCCTTGCTCCTGACCTGGGTGACCACGCATGGACCGGCCTGAATGACGGTACAGGGGATATTCTTCCCGTTCTCATCAAAGATGCTCGTCATGCCTATTTTCTTTCCTATTAATCCTGACATTGTCTCAAGTTTTTATCTGTTCAAAACGTAATCCGGCATCATACTTTGATCTCAACTTCAACGCCGCTGGGCAGTTCCAGCTTCATCAGCGCATCAATCGTCTTGGAAGTCGTGCTGTAAATATCCATCAACCTCTTGTAGGTCGAAAGTTCAAACTGCTCCCTGGATTTCTTATTTACAAATGTTGACCGGTTTACTGTAAAGATCTTCTTGTCGGTCGGCAGTGGAATCGGACCACTTACAATGGCTCCCGTCGACTTGACAGTTTTCACGATCTTCTCTGCCGACTTGTCGACCAGGTTATGATCGTAAGACTTCAGTTTTATGCGAATCTTCTGGCTCACGTTTATCTGAATTTAATTATTTAATGCGTAATATCCTTTGATCTTATACAATATCTCATCAACCAGCTCCTTCGGAACAGGTTGATAATGTGAATATTCCATGTTTCCGGAAGCTCGCCCGCTGGTTATCGTCCGGAGGGTAGTCACATATCCGAACAACTCCGATAACGGGGCTTTGGCATATACAATCTGGTATCCCAGCATTGCACTGACATCATCAATCTGCCCTCGCCTCTTATTTATGTCTCCTGCAACATCCCCGACATATTCTTCCGGCGTATTGATGGTCAGCTTCATGATCGGCTCCAGAAGTGTTGAATTGGCCAGTCGGCTGGCATTGCGGAATGCCTGGGCCGCAGCAATCTCAAACGAAAGAGCATCAGAATCGACAGGGTGAGTCGCTCCGTCAAGAAGCCGCACCTTGAGGCTGATCATCGAAAATCCGGCCAGGATGCCATTCTGCATCGATGTCCGGAATCCCTTTTCAATGGCTGCAATGTATTCTTTCGGAAGAACTCCTCCCCTGGTCTCATCGATAAACTGAAGTCCTTTCACACCTTCGTCAGCTGGTCCCATCACAATGGTCAAATCGGCAAATTTGCCTTTTCCGCCGGTCTGCTTTTTATAAACTTCGCGGTATTCAACTTCCGATAGGATTGCTTCACGGTATGAAACCTGCGGACGGCCTGAATTGATCCCCACTCCGTATTCACGTTTCAGCCGGTCGGTAATAATTTCCAGGTGCAGTTCTCCCATCCCCCGGATTATGGTTTGACCGGTTTCGTTATCATAATGAACATCAAACGTCGGGTCTTCCTCTTCCAGTTTCTTCAGGGCCAGGTTCATCCGTTCCATGTCGTCCTGCGTCTTGGGCTCAACGGCCACATTGATCACAGGCTCGGGAAACTCGATATTTTCCAGAACGATAGGGTGTTGGAGGTCGGTCAGCGTATCCCCTGTGCGGATCTCTTTGAATCCAACAGCAACGCCTATATCACCGGCCGCAATTTTCGGCAGTGGGTTGCGTTTGTTGGCATGCATCTGCAGGATCCGGGCCAGCCGCTCCCTCTTGTTCGTATTGGCGTTAAGAACTACAGTGCCTTCATCTACCTGGCCTGAATAGACCCGGAAATATGCTATTTTGCCGACGAAAGCATCGGTTGCAATTTTGAAAGCAAGCGCTGTAAAAGGCTCGTTCTCGTCAGCCCGGCGTGTTTCCTTTTTATCAGTGAATGGATTGGTACCTTCCACCGGCGGAATGTCAAGAGGGCTGGGTAGATATCTCACAATGGCATCGATCAGTTTCTGGACACCTTTATTATGGAAAGATGATCCACACAGTACCGGGACAATTCTTCCCTCAAGAGTGGCTTTGCGCAAAGCGAGGTGTATATCTTCAGCCGTAATGGAATCGTGATTCTCAAGGAACTTTTCAAGAAGTTCTTCGCTCTCTTCAGCCGCGCCTTCCACCAGGCTGGTGCGGTATTCACGAACCATATCCGCCATATCTGCCGGGATTTCCGTTTCGTGGTAGTTCAGGCCAAAGGATTCCTCTTCCCATGTATAGGCCTTATTTTCAATCAGATCAACCACACCGGTAAAAGTATCTTCAACGCCGATAGGGAGTTGAATGGGTACCGGGTTAGCCTTTAACTTGGCTTTGATCTGCTGCAGCACACGGAAATAGTCGGCACCGGAACGGTCCATTTTGTTCACATAAGCCAACCGGGGAACCTGGTATTTATCCGCCTGGCGCCATACAGTCTCCGACTGGGGTTCAACCCCGCCGACTGCGCAGAAAATGGCAATGGCTCCATCAAGAATTCGGAGTGATCGCTCCACTTCCACGGTGAAATCCACATGTCCCGGGGTATCGATGATATTGACTTTATAATCTTGTCCGTCGACTTTCCAGAAAACGGTGGTTGCGGCCGAAGTAATCGTAATCCCTCTCTCCTGCTCCTGGATCATCCAGTCCATGGTCGCCGTCCCGTCATCTACTTCGCCGATCTTGTAATTGATGCCGGTATAGTACAATATACGCTCCGTCGTCGTGGTCTTGCCCGCGTCGATGTGCGCCATGATGCCGATGTTCCGGGTATGTACTAACCTGTCCGACATTTTTTTGTACTCTATACCTGATTCAAATTAATACTCAAAACTTAAAATCTGAAATGGGAGAAAGCCTTGTTGGCTTCTGCCATCCGGTGCATATCTTCTTTCTTTTTAAAGGCTGAACCTTCTTCTTTATAGGCAGCCATTATCTCACCGGCCAGTTTTTCCTGCATCGACTTTTCATGACGATTACGGGCAAACTTGATCATGTTTTTCATACCGATGGATTGCTTTCGGGCAGGCCTGATCTCCGAAGGGATCTGGAATGTGGCTCCACCAACCCGGCGGCTTCTGACCTCAACGGCAGGCGTAACATTGGCCAGGGCTTTCTTCCACACCTCAAGACCGTCTTCCTTGCTGCGCTGGGCAACTATCTCGATTGCCTCGTAAAAAACATCGAAAGCGGCATTTTTCTTACCACGCAACATAATATTGTTGACAAACTTGGTCACCATCAGGTCGCCGAATTTTGGATCGGGAACGATGATTCTCGATTTTGATTTGCCTTTTCTCATCAGTTATTTGATATAAATATTACTTCTTAGGTCTTTTTGCTCCGTACTTTGATCTGCGCTGCTTTCTGCCGTCGACACCGGATGTATCGAGAGCGCCGCGGATGATGTGGTAACGTACACCCGGCAAGTCCTTCACCCTGCCACCACGTATCAGCACAATGCTGTGTTCCTGCAGGTTATGGCCTTCTCCGGGAATGTACGAGTTGACTTCTTTTCCATTGGTCAGTCGTACCCTGGCCACTTTACGCATGGCGGAATTCGGCTTCTTGGGAGTGGTCGTGTAAACCCTTACACAAACACCACGCCGCTGAGGACATGAATCCAGTGCGGGAGATTTGCTCTTATCAATCAATTTAGCACGTCCTTTTCTGACAAGCTGTTGAATTGTTGGCATACGCTCTTTATTAAAATTTTAATTTGCTTTTTGCTTCCTTTTTTTACAGACACAATATGTTGTGTCTTTACCCTCTCATTGTTCAGGATTTTTCAGGAAAGTATACAAGGCGGGCTCTTACGGAGACTGAGCGGCTTTCTTTTTCACGCCCTGAACCTATATCGTCTCACCTTGTCAGGTTCCTAAGTCTTTCTGGATAAGCTCAGAACGACTGTCCTTAAAATTCGGGCTGCAAAGGTATAAATTGATTTTGAATTAACAAACGTTTATGGAAATATTTTTTTTGAGGAGGAAAGCTTAACTCTGCGTTGCGAAATTAAAAAATATATCTTTATTCCATGAAAGAACAGTATTTCTCATTACAGGGCTTACAAAAAGAAACTGAAGAAATGATCCTGGAAATAACCAGCGGGCGTTTGAAGAGCAATCCCCGAAAGTGGAATGCCGATATCAGCCGGTCTGCCCTTATTGTTACCGATATGCAGAATTATTTCCTCAATCCTGATTCCCACGCTTTTATCCCCTCAGCAACATCCATTATACCTAATATCCTGAGCTTGGCCGACTTTTTTCATAAAAGTAACAGACCGGTCATCTTTACAAAACATACTAATGACCATGAAAATGCGGCATGCATGTCGTACTGGTGGAAAGACATGATCGGAAACGAGACTCCATCTGCTAAAATCCATGAAAACCTGCGAACTTCCGGTGATATCATCCTTGAAAAACATCAATACGATGCTTTCTACAATACCAGGCTTGAAGAAATACTGCATAATCAAAACGTGCGGTTTGCCGTGATTTGCGGGGTAATGACCAACATGTGCTGTGAAACAACTACCCGAAGTGCATTCGTAAAGGGTTTCCAACCCTTATTGCCTTTAGACGCCACGGCCGCATACAACCGGGAGTTTCACATTTCCACTTTTATAAACCTGTCCTTCGGTTTCTGCCCGCTGATGACCACCCGGGAAGTCATAGAAGTTCTCATGAAATGACTGAAAATAAAATCATTATCATTGGTTATGGTCCATCTGGCATTGCCTGTGCAATTCAGATGGTCCGGTTGGGACTCCATCCCGTGGTCATCGAAAAAAGCCGGCCCGGAGGCATGCTCACCAATGCCCGCCTCATCGAAAACTATCCGGGTTTCCCGGAAGGAATAACCGGTGAAAAATTGGCCCGGCGTATGATCAAGCAAGCCAAACGGTTTAATATCAATGTAATAAAAGATGAAATTACCTTTGTCGATCACCGGAATGATAACTACATATTAAAAGGTATAATAGAAAATTATACATGCGATGTACTTGTCGCGGCCACAGGAACGGTACCGGTGACACCTGAGAATATACCGGCAAAGCTTTTCCGCAACAAACGAATACATACCGATATTGCCGGGCTGAAAAACATTTCGGGGAAGTCGGTCGGTATCGTCGGCGCCGGCGACGCTGCCTTCGATTACAGCCTCTCATTAGCCGAAAAAGAAAATAACGTAATGATCTTCAACCGGGGAGATCAGGTCAAGGCATTGAAAGTTCTTAAGGAAAATGTATTTATCAACAATAGGATAAATTACATTGACAATATTGAGATAAAAAGCCTGGAAATCCTTCCTGATAAACGTTTGCATGCCACCTGCAACAGTGCGTCTGCGATTAGAAATTATTTCCTGGATTATCTTATTTTTGCGACCGGAAGAAAACCGGCTGACGGTTTCTTTCAAAAAAGCCTGGAAGGCAAGCTGGACGGGCTGATAAGCAGCCACCGGCTCTACCTGATCGGCGACCTGAAGAACGGCTCTTGTCGTCAAGTCTCAGCAGCCGTTGGCGATGGAGTAAGAGCGGCAATGGAAATATTCCACCATGAAAGTAATCAGTAAAACAGAAAACAGCCAACTGGCAACAGTTTATATTGCGCAGAATTCTTCAGGAAAACTGATAGAATTCGTCGAATCTGTTCAACCCCCCCTTACACTTTCGGAAAAATGGGTACTGATTGTATCAACCCTTTACGGATGCCCGGTTGATTGCTCCTTTTGCGATGCGGGCGGGAATTATCACGGCAGGCTTACAGCCGACGAAATACTCTTCCAGGTCGATTATCCGGTTCGGCTCAGATTCCCAGATGGTGTGATCGGAACGGAGAAATTCAAGATCCAGTTCTCCCGGATGGGCGAACCGTCATTTAATCCCGCTGTTCTGACGGTACTGGAAAAAATCCCTCAACTTTATACCATTAAAGAATTCATCCCTTCCCTTTCAACGATAGGCCCGAATGGTACCGATAAATTTTTCGGACGGCTCCTTGAGATCAAGAAAGAATTGTACCCCAAAACCTTTCAATTCCAGTTTTCAATCCACACAACTTCGCTGAAGCAAAGGGACCAGCTGATTCCGGTAAGAAAATGGGACTTCAGACAAATGGCCCGGTACGGCGAGAAGTTTTTTGATGAAGAAGGAAAAAAGATCACCCTCAATTTCGCCGTGTCCAGGGAGAGTATTATTGACCCAGATGTACTGACCCGTCATTTTTCCCCGGATATCTTTCTAATTAAGCTCACCCCGGTAAACCCGACTTTCAAGGCCAGAAAAAACCAAATAGAATCTTTGGATCTTAAGGATGAAGGTTTTTATTCTGATGTAATTCAGAATATCAGGGAAGCCGGATACGAAACCATTGTGAGTATCGGCGAAATGGAAGAGAACCTTATCGGCAGCAATTGCGGGCAATATGTTCAGGCGCATTTGAAATCATGCGAAAAAATGCCAGAAGCCTACCAGTATCAATTAAATCAGTAAAAAAATTCCAAACGCCGGGGAATCGATACCTTTTTTTAAGATATCCCTCCGGGACACCTGAAAATCCCGAAGGGATTTCCGATAGTAGTCCGCCGATTTATCAGAGAACGGACATCGGATAATCCCGAAGGGATTTCCGATAATAACCCGCCGATTTATCGGAGAGGCACAGAACCCGGGATGTACCCGTCATGTCCGGAATAGACATCGGATAATCCCGAAGGGATTTCCGATAATAACCCGCCGATTTATCGGAGAGGCACAGAACCCGGGATGTACCCGTCATGTCCGGAACGGACACTTGATAATCCGTCCGGATTTCAATCCGGTCAACAAATCCAAAATATTTTTTTGAACCATCGGGTATTTTTCAATAAAAAACCGGATTAAGCAGTATAGATCATTTCTTAATCTCAAAATCATACATTATGGCATCAACGTATATCTCAGTGAACATTCACTACGTGTTCTCCACAAAAGGAAGAAAGAATCTGATCTCGAAGGAGATCAAGCCCCGGTTATGGCAGTTTATGGGAGGAATTGCAAGGAAAAATAAAATGGTTGCATATGCAGTAGGCGGAACAGAGAATCACGTTCATGTGCTGCTCTCAATCCCGGCAACGATTAATATTGCCGAGGCAATTAAACTGATCAAAGGCGGATCATCAAAATGGGTTAACGATGAATTTATTGTACCCGGAGGATTTAAATGGCAGGAGGGATACGGCGCATTTAGTGTCAGCCAGAGGGGGCTGCAAAGAACCATTGCTTATATCCTGAACCAGGAAGATCATCACAGGAAGAAATCTTTCAGGGATGAATATGTCGATTTTTTAAACCAATGTGGGATTCAATATGATGAAAGGTTTCTTTTAGGGTAATGTTTTCTGGATTAAAATTCTTATGTTTCTCAAATGTCCCTTCGGGACATGGGCCTCGGCGAATCGGTTTACGGATACGTTCACAACCGATGAATCGGTATCCTATTATCAATTGTCCCTCTGGGACATCTGCAATCCCGAAGGGATTTCCGATAATAACCCGCCGATTTATCGGAGAGGCACAGAACCCGGATGTACCCGCCATGTCCGGAACGGACACCGGATAATCCCGAAGGGATTTCCGATAGTAACCGCCGATTTATCGGCTGTGACGGACCGGGGATACTCCCTTTGGAAGGAGCCGGATTTACTGTTTAAAAATAGTCAATTTAATTTGAAGAAGAAAGCCTATTTTTGCCGCTTTAACTCCGACTGATGGAATCGCTGCTGAAAGATCTGAACGAACCCCAAAAAAATGCTGTCATCAATTACGAAGGGCCATCCATGGTCCTGGCTGGTGCCGGCTCGGGGAAAACCCGCGTACTGACATACCGTGTGGCTTACCTGGTTCACAAAGGGATTGATCCGTTTCATATCCTGGCTCTTACCTTTACCAACAAAGCCGCCCGGGAGATGAAAGAACGTATCACAAGCCTGGTCGGCGCCGATGCCCGGAACGTCTGGATGGGGACCTTCCATTCCATTTTCTCACGGCTCCTCCGGATCGACGGTTACCGGCTGGGCTATACTCCACAGTTTACCATTTACGATACGGAAGACTCCAAGCGTACTATCCGCAACATAGTCAAGGAGATGGACCTCGATCCGAAAGTTTACCAACCCGGCTACATCCTTCACAGGATCTCTTCGGCAAAAACCCGGATGATGTCGGCCAGGGAATATTTCGACGACCCGGAAATTAAAGCAGCTGACCAATCCTCCGGCAAACCGCACATCGGGCAGATCTTCTTAAGCTATGCCGAAAGGCTCAAAAAATCTGACGCCATGGATTTCGATGACCTGCTGGTCAATATGAATATTCTGCTGGAGCATTACCCTGAGGTCCTTCTCAAGTATCAGCGTAAATTCGAATACATTCTCGTGGATGAATACCAGGACACCAACTACTGCCAATACCTGATTCTTAAACATCTAGCAGCTAACAACGAAAATATTTGCGTGGTTGGCGACGACGCGCAGAGCATATACGCTTTCCGGGGCGCCAGTATACAAAATATCCTGAATTTCAGGCATGACTATCCCGATCACAGGATTTTCAAACTGGAGCAGAATTACCGGTCGACCCAGAATATCGTCAATGCAGCTAACAGCATCATCATAAATAATAAAGACCAGATAGAAAAAAAGATCTGGACACAGAATGATACTGGGCCGAAGATCAGGTTAATAAGGGCCAAAAGCGACACAGAAGAAGGGACGCTCGTAGTCAATGCCATCTTCGAGCTAAAGATGAACAAACAGCTCGGAAACGACGCTTTTGCCGTTCTTTACCGCACGAATGCCCAGTCGAGGTCGTTCGAGGAATCGCTGCGGAAACTCAATATTCCCTACCGGATCTATGGCAGTGTCTCTTTCTATCAGCGCAAGGAAATCAAAGATCTCCTGGCTTATTTCCGTCTGGCAATCAACAACCGGGATGAAGACGCGCTGATCCGGGTCATTAACTACCCGGCCCGGGGGATCGGGCAAACGACAATGGAAAAGATCATTGTCACTGCCGGACAGCATCAGGTCAGTTCCTGGCAGGTCATCGAAAATCCCGATTACTATCAGCTTGCTGTCAATTCTTCCACCCGGCACAAGCTGGAAGAATTTGTCGTAATGATCAAAAGTTTTTCTGCCCGGATGAAAGCCAAAGACGCCTATGATCTTGCCCGGACGGTGGCTACAACATCGGGAATTCTGAAAGATCTTTATGAAGATCAGACGCCGGAAGGGGTCAGCCGTTTTGAGAATGTTGAAGAATTGCTCAACGCTATCCGGGAATTTTGCGATACGCCCAGACCTGAACCGGTAATGATAGAGGATGACACGCCCCTGCCCGACCTCCCGGCCTTCCGCACCCTGGATGAATTTATGCAGGATGTGGCCCTGATCACCGACGCCGATGATAAAGATCCGTCGGACCGTAACCATGTCTCACTGATGACGATCCATGCCGCAAAAGGGCTTGAATTTCCCCATATTTTCATTTCGGGTCTTGAAGAAAATCTTTTCCCATCCATACAGTCGCTTAATTCCCGCGCTGATCTTGAAGAGGAACGGCGGTTATTTTATGTCGCCCTTACCCGCGGAATGCATAGTGTAACAGTATCTTATGCCGAAAACCGTTACCGGTGGGGGAACCTGGAACCTTGCGATCCCAGCCGCTTTATTGATGAAATCGATCCCAAATACATCGAAATTCCACGGAAGACTTCCATGTATGACCTGCCGGTCGATTTCCGGAAAATACGCGGAGCCGACTCGCGGGAAACTGCCCCCGGGAAAACCGATCCCCCCAGGAAACTGAAGAAACTGACAAACTTTACCAATTACTCTTCCGGAGATTCCGGAAAGCAGGATGAACTTTCCGGGCTGCAGCCCGGAATGATGGTCGAACATGAAAAATTCGGCAAAGGAAAAGTTCAAAGTGTGGAAGGAGAAGGCAGTAATAAAAAAGCAGTTATCTTCTTTCAACTTATCGGTCAGAAACAACTTCTGTTAAAATTTGCTAAACTTAAAATCCTTTGATCAAATAATTTAGTAACTTTGCCGTTTTAAATCCGACTTCAGACATTGCGCGGTTAATACCCTTTCATATATAAACTCCGGAAATATCAGGCACTATCACCGGTCGGTCAGTCGGAAAAGCTCAAAAATCAAATTTACATGGAATATAACACACAGAAAAACAAGCTGATCATTGCTGAATACGGGCGGAATCTGCAGCAAATGGCCATGGACTGCGCCAATATTGAAGACCGTGAAAAACGGACCCGCATTGCCGAATTCATCGTTAATGTCATGGCGCAAATGAATCCCAAAGTGAAAGAGTCGGGCGAGTACAAACAGAAACTGTGGGATCATCTTTATATAATGTCCGATTTCAAACTCGACGTCGATTCCCCTTATCCTCCCCCATCACGTGAGGTACTTCTTTTCGCCCATAAATCGATTAAATACCAGCAAAGCAATATTCGTTACCGTCACTACGGTAAAAATATTGAAATGATCATAGATAAAGCGGTGACGTATGATGAAGGTCCTGAGAAAGAAGCTCTTATTAAAACTATTGCGAATCATCTGAAGAAATCCTATCTTAACTGGAACAGGAATTCGGTCGATGATGAAGTAATTCTCAAGAATCTGGGCGAACTCTCCGGTAACCGACTTAAGCTGTCGGAAGAGCACAAACTCAGCCACACCAACGAAATCCTCGCACGCAACATTGTTAAAAAGAAGAAATTCGTCAAACCAGGAACCGGGAACCAGTTCGGGGCGCCGGGCAACCAGGGCCAACCATACCATAAACTGAAAAAGAAACAGGGATGAGTTCGTTTGAAATTCACGGCGGAAAAAGATTAAACGGGACCATCAGGCCGCAGGGGGCCAAGAATGAAGCATTACAGATCCTTTGCGCCGTCCTGCTGACCCCCGAAAAGGTCACAGTCAGCAATGTCCCAGATATCCGCGATGTGAATTTTCTGATCGACCTGCTCCGCGATATGGGAGTCAGTGTCAATAAAACGGCTCCGGAAACCTTCGAGTTCCAGGCCGATCAGATCAACCTGGAGTACCTGCGTACACCCCAGTTCAAACAGAAAGCGGCCAGCCTGCGCGGCTCGGTCATGATCCTTGGACCGCTGCTGTCGCGGTTCAGAAAAGGTTACATCCCCCATCCGGGTGGCGATAAGATAGGCCGAAGAAGGCTCGATACCCATTTTATCGGTTTACAAAACCTGGGCGCACGCTTTATCTTCAATGAAAAAGAAAAGCTATATGAAGTAGAGGCCGAAGACCTCAAAGGGTGCTACATGCTGCTCGATGAAGCTTCGGTCACCGGAACGGCCAATATCATCATGGCTGCCGTAATGGCCAAAGGGAAAACCGTAATATTCAATGCGGCATGCGAGCCTTACATCCTCCAGTTATGCCGTATGCTGAACAGCATGGGTGCCCGGATCAGCGGAGTAGGCTCCAACCTGCTCACAATTACAGGAGTCGATTATCTGGCGGGATGCATACATACCATGATGCCCGATATGATCGAAGTGGGCAGTTTCATCGGTCTTGCTGCTATGACACAGTCGGAACTGACCATTTCCGGCGTCAGGCTGGAAGACCTGGGATTGATCCCGACCGTCTTCAACCGCCTGGGCATAACGGTGGAGCAGGCAGGTGAGAATATTCATATTCCGCAACATACCCGCTACGAAGTGGAAACCTTTATGGATGGATCCATCATGACCATTGCCGATGCACCGTGGCCCGGATTCACCCCCGACCTTATCAGCATTGTGCTGGTAGTGGCGACACAGGCTAAAGGAAGTGTACTCATCCACCAGAAAATGTTCGAGAGCCGCCTTTTCTTTGTCGATAAACTGATCGACATGGGCGCCCAGATCATTCTCTGCGACCCGCACCGCGCTACAATCATCGGCCTGAACCGCGAACACATGCTCAGGGGGATCGATATGGTATCGCCCGACATACGGGCTGGCGTCGCCTTGCTGATAGCTGCGCTCTCGGCTGAAGGCCGTAGCGTGATCCATAATATCGAGCAGATCGACCGGGGGTACCAGAACATCGATTCACGACTGGCCGCCCTGGGTGCCGATATCAGGCGCATCTGAAATCTGCATGCCGTCTTTTCCTGTCGGGGACTTAGCCCTGCCAAATTGTCCTTTTATCGCGGTTGGCAAACAATTTGATCGCAAAGCGCGAAGTTTCACTATTTTTGCACCCTTGTAAAGAAGGAATTTATTGAATATCAATCTTTAAAGGGTGTATTTATTATTATAGCCAGATAAATACCATGACGAGCAAAGAAGATAAAAATAAAAAAACGGAAACCACCGAAGATCAATCGGTAAAAACCGGCAGTGATTCCCATTCAGGACCGGCAAGCGAAGAAAGCCCTGCCAAAAAAGATAAGAAAAAGAAACATGATGATTCCGAAGAACTGAACCGGCAGTGGCAGGCTAAATACGACGAGGTTAATGACAAATATCTCCGGATGTACTCAGAATTTGATAATTACCGTAAACGGACACTGAAAGAAAAGGTAGAATTCAGCAAAACCGCATCCGAAGAGATAATTGTTGCCCTCTTACCTGTTATCGATGATCTGGAAAGGGCCCTGGCCACCGGCTTTAAAACCGAAGATGGCAAAGAGGTGGTGATGATGGAAGGGCTTACGCTTATCTATCAAAAATTTAAAGGATTACTTGCTCAGCGCGGGCTTGAACCCGTCCCTTCCGTCGGGGAAGCTTTCGATGTTGATTTTCATGATGCGCTGACCAATATCCCTGCCCCTTCCGATGAGCTGAAAGGTAAAGTGATCGACGAAATAGAGAAAGGGTATAAACTGAATGGTAAAGTGATCCGGTATTCAAAAGTTGTAGTGGGGAATTAAGATGGCAAAACGCGATTATTACGAAGTTCTTGATATTCCCCGTTCGGCTTCTGCCGACGAGATCAAGAAAGCCTACCGGAAAATGGCCCTCAAATACCATCCGGATAAAAATCCGGATGACCCATCGGCCGAGGCTAAATTCAAGGAAGCGGCAGAAGCATATGAGGTGCTTAGTGATTCTGATAAAAAACAACGTTACGACCGTTACGGGCATGACGGGGTGAAGGGGATGAACGGGGGCGGCTTCAATATGAGCATGGACGATATATTCTCCCATTTCGGGGATATTTTCGGGGGAGGTTTCGGAAGCGCCTTTGGGGAACAGTTTGGTTTCGGAACGCGGGGCAGGACCACCCGAAGGGTGAACAGGGGAACCAACCTGAGGGTGAAGGTCAAACTGACCCTGGAAGAGATTGCGTCTGGAGTAGAGAAAAAGATAAAAGTCAGCAAATACATCCCCTGTGACCATTGTAACGGAACGGGCGCCGAAAAAGGAGCCTCGATGAATACGTGTCCGACGTGCCATGGCCAGGGAAGGGTGACCCGGGTAACCTCAACCTTCCTGGGACAGATGCAAACATCATCCACCTGCCCGACCTGCGACGGCGAAGGGACGATTATCGGCACCAAGTGCAACAAATGCTTTGGCAACGGAATTGTCAAGGGAGAAGAGGTGATCGCTGTTAGGATTCCGGCAGGCGTAGCCGACGGAATGCAACTCTCTATGAGCGGCAAAGGCAATGCGGCAGCCCGTGGCGGTATCCCAGGGGATCTGCTCATCCTTATAGAAGAACATGAACATGAGCACTTTACACGCGACAATAACAACCTGGTCTATGAACATTTTATCAGCCTTCCCGATGCAGCCCTCGGCGGTTCAGTTGAAATCCCGACTCTCGACGGAAAAGCAAGGCTGAAAATAGATCCGGGAACGCAAAGCGGAAAAATACTGCGTTTGAAAAACAAAGGGCTGCCCGATATTAACGGGTACGGAAGAGGCGACCTGCTGGTCAACCTGACCGTCTGGACTCCCAGGGAGCTGACCCGCGAAGAACACCAAATAATGGAAAAGCTCAGGGAATCGGAAAACTTTAAGCCGCACCCTTCGAAAAAAGACAGAGGATTTTTTGACAGAATGAAAGATTTATTCCAGTGAACATAATACAGGTAGAAGAAGTCACCAAGCGTTTTTCCGGACACACCGCGCTGGAAAAAGTCACCCTCGATGTCCCCGCAGGAAGCATCTACGGCCTTCTCGGGCCAAACGGAGCAGGTAAAACAACCCTTATCCGAATTATTAATATGATCACCGCGCCGGATGAAGGGCAAATCCTTTTCGACGGAAAAAAGATCCATCCGGATGATATCACCCGCATTGGATACCTGCCGGAAGAGAGGGGACTCTATAAAAAGATGAAGGTCGGCGAGCAGGCGCTCTACCTCTCGCAACTGAAAGGATTGAGCCATACCGACGCCCAGAAGCAGCTCAAAGAATGGTTTGAGAAATTTGAGATCAGCGCCTGGTGGAATAAAAAAGTGGAAGAACTTTCGAAAGGAATGCAGCAGAAAGTACAGTTCATTATCACAGTCCTTCATAAACCCAAACTGCTCATCTTCGATGAACCCTTCAGCGGGTTCGACCCGATCAATGCCAACCTGCTGAAAGAAGAGATCCTAAAACTGCGTTCCGATGGTTCTACTATAATCTTCTCTACCCACAACATGGCTTCCGTTGAGGAGCTCTGCGACAATATCGCCCTGATCAACAAATCCAGAAAAATACTGGAAGGCAGCATGATGGAGATCCGCCAGCAGCACCGCACCGAAATTTACGAGGTGGAAGTCTCCGGGCTGGTAAACGGAAGCCTGGAACTGCCTGCCCAATGTGAAATCATTAAGAAAGAGGAAAAAGAGGGAAGACAAACTCTTCAGATACGGGGAATTCTGGATCATAAGCCGAATGAACTGCTATCGGGTCTCATTTCGCAGGCCAGTGTGCATGCATTCCGCGAAATTCTTCCGACCATGAACGACATCTTTATCGCCACCGTTAACGCTGCTGAAAAATGAAAAAAATCTGGCTCATCATACAACGCGAATACCTGACCCGGGTAAAGAAAAAGTCGTTCATCGTCATGACTTTCCTCGGGCCCATCCTGATGGCATCGGTCTGGATTGTGCCACTTTTACTGGCTTCCCGCTCCGACGGCATAAAAACCATTGAGGTACTTGATGAAACCGGTATTTTTTTCGAAGAATTTAAGGAAACTTCCGATACCAAATTTGAATATATAACCGACGATCTTCAGACAGCAAAAGAAAAACTGGCTACCAGCGAAAACTTTGCAATCCTCTATATCCCCAAATCTTCTTACTCGACACCATTGGCCTTTTATCTTTATTCCTATAAGAATCCCGGGCTCAGCCTGAAGCTCTACTTGCAGGAATCGGCAAATAAAATCCTGGAGAACAAGAAACTACAAGACGTTTACGGGATTGATGAAGAAACCCTGGCCTCGGTCAAATCAAATATCAATCTCGTTGTTGAAGATATTGAGACCAACAAAAAGTCGTTCACCGAGATCAGCTGGGCACTGGGATTCATTGGCGGTATGCTGATCTATTTCTTCATTTTTATGTATGGTGCGCAGGTTATGAGGGGCGTTATCGAAGAGAAAACCAACCGGATCATCGAGGTTATCGTATCCTCTGTTAAACCGATCCAGCTGATGCTCGGTAAGATCGTCGGCATAGCGATGGTCGGGCTGACCCAGTTCCTCCTCTGGATCCTGCTGACCCTTGGCATTGTAACGGCATTCACAGCCGCGTACTCCGACCAGATAGCCGATTTTAAGATGGGCGAGCAGCCTGTGGTCACCGATCCCGGGCAACTTTTCCAGTCCGACGCCATGGGTATGCCCGACACGCAGCAAGGTTTGGAGGCTCTGGGATCCGACGAAAACATCAACCAGATCCTGGAGGTTTTCTTCTCCATCAATTACGGAATCATCATTTTTACCTTCCTGTTTTATTTTGTCGGAGGATACCTGCTGTATGCCGCGCTGTTTGCGGCGATCGGGTCGGCTGTCGACAATGAGGCCGATACACAGCAATTCATGATGCCGGTAACGATACCTCTCATCTTTTCCATTATTATCGGGCTGTCGTTTGTATTGAATAACCCTGACGGAAGTGTCGCCTACTGGCTTTCCCTTATCCCTTTCACCTCACCTATCATCATGATGATACGGGTTCCCTTCGGGATTAACATATACACCGATCTGATCCCTTCGATGATCCTGCTTATCGTTGGATTCCTGGTAACGACCTGGATAGCCGCTAAAATATACCGTACCGGTATCCTTATGTATGGAAAAAAGGTCAGCTACAGGGAACTGTGGAAATGGCTTACTTACAAGCCGTGATTATTTATCGAAAAGCTTGCTCCAGCGGTATTTTGTCCGGCTCTTCCAGTCTCCGCGATGATAGGCATAGCTCACAATAAGCGGCAGTACAGAAGTAGCTTCAGCATAAACCATCTGCTCGTAAACCGTATCCACCTTTCCCCAGGAGGAAGCTTCCTTAAGGGTAGAACTCGAACAGGCCCCATCCCTGACATCCGCTACCGTGATCTGGACAGCGTATTTATGCATCGGGACATCCTTACCAAGAATTTCGGCACAGATCACTGTATCCTGTGCAAAGTTTTTGGGCACCCCGCCCCCGATCATGAATAATCCGGTTGATTCGGCCGCCATCTTTACCAGCGTCAGCTCCAGGAAATCCTTCACCGAATCGATGCTGACATGTTTTCCGGGATTTTCCCATTGATGCTTCACAAGGCCAAATCCGGCGCTGCTGTCTGAAAAAGCCGGGCAGAAAATCGGCACGTCATGTTCGAAACAGGCCTGGATGAGAGAATCTTTCTTAACAGAGTTCTCGCTAAGATATCGGCCCATCTCCCGGATAAATTCCCTTGAAGAAAAGGGCCTGGGCTCCAGCTTATCTGCGATAAGTTTTACCGTCATATCGCAATGCTGCAATTCCTCTTCATCAATATAGGTGTCGTAAATGCGGTCGATATAGTTATTCCTCAGCATCCGGTCATCGATACTGGGCGTTCCCCGGTAATGTCTGAACCCCAGAGCCTCAAAGAAGTCCATATCGACTATGGAAGCCCCCGTGGCCACAATGGCATCGATCATATTGTTTTTCACCATATCTACATATACCTGCATACATCCTCCGGCACTGGTGCTGCCGGCCAGGGTCAGCCAGATCGAACAGCTTTTATCATTGATCATAAGCTGCAGGATATCAGCTGCATTAGCCGTTTCACGAGAAGTGAACGACATCTTCCGCATCGAATCGATCACAGGGGCTGAATCAAACGATTTGATATCGACATGTTCAATTGCCTGTTTCAAAAGATCTTTCTTTTCCATAGTATCGAGTTTTTATATTTAATCAACATGAATAGTATTATTTTAACCCATCCGCGATAACCGGATTAACCAAAATTCCGCAGGCTGAATTACTTATTGATTTACAAATTGATAGCTCAGCATCTGGTAAATAAGTTTGGACGCCAGAAAGTCAGAGGCTTTGTTATCAACTATAGGACACAATTCAACAACATCAAAACCAACTACTTTGCGGGTATTTATCAGTTTCCTGACAAGGTGCAACACCTCATAGTAGTTTAACCCACCGGGCTCCGGTGTGCCGGTTGCAGGTAACACTGATGGGTCGAATCCATCGAGATCGATAGTGATATACACTTGATCACCAAGTAATTCTATAACCCTGTCGATCCAGTTATTCCCGGACCCGGCGATATCTTTGGCATAAAAGATCCTGCCTTTATCGACAAAAGGTTTTTCCACCACATCCATACTGCGGATACCAACCTGCACGATCGGGCACAGTTCCCTGACACGCGACATGACACAGGCATGATTAAAACGGGAGCCTTCGTATTCGGGGCGAAGATCTGTATGGGCATCGATCTGCAATACATGCAGTCCCGGAAATCTCTCTGCAAATGCCTGCACAGCGCCAATAGTTACCGAATGTTCCCCTCCCAGGGTTACGACGAATTTACCATCATCCAGAAATCGGCTGATGGATTTTTTCACCTTAACGGCCAGATTTTCCGGGGAATTTTCTTCGATGACCGGTTCAGCGGTAAAAATTCCCTTTAGATAAACCTCGGAATCGGTCTCTATATCATAAAGTTCCATATTTGCCGATGCTTCCAGGATGGCATCTGGTCCCCTGTCAGCCCCCTTGATCCAGGTACTGGTTGCATCGAACGGAACCGGCAGGATAACAATAGGAGACACTTCATAACCTGACAGTTCAGCGGGTATTCCACCAAAATTCATATATACGGTTTAAATTAGAAAACTCTAAAATACGACTTTTTTGATTACATTAGTAACCCAGAACCTTCATCATCGCTTTATAGCTTTGTTCCTTGGCAAACAGCTTGGTATTGTATTCCCCATCGCTGTCGCGGTCGATGATAATATGTTTCGGCGCCGGAATAAGGCAATGCTGTATGCCACCGTAACCGCCGATCGATTCCTGGTAGGCGCCGGTATGAAACAAACCGATATACTGAGGAATTCCCGGTCTCATTTTAGGTAAGAAGATGGCATTGGAATGAGCCTCGGAGTTATAATAATCCATGCTGTCGCAGGTCAGTCCGCCCAGGAATACGCGCTCATATTCAGCATCCCAGTTATTGACGGCTAAAAGGATGAACCTTTGGTTAAGCGCCCAGGTATCCGGAAGTGTTGTCATAAAAGAGCTGTCGATCATATTCCAGATCTCCCGGTCGTTCTGCCTTTTCTGATCAATGATGGAATAGAGCACGGCCCCGCTTTCGCCGACCGTGAAGGAACCGAATTCGGTAAATATATCGGGTTCAGGCACATTATTCTGATTGCAAATGATTTTAATCTGTGAAATGATCTCCTCTGCCATGTACTCGTAATCATAATCAAATGTAAGAGAGTTCTTTACGGGAAATCCACCGCCGATGTTCAGCGAATCAAGTTCGGGGCATATTTTTTTGAGCTCACAGTAAACATTGACGCATTTCGACAGCTCATTCCAGTAATAGGCTGTATCCCGGATACCGGTATTGATGAAGAAGTGCAGCATTTTCAAGGCAAATTTGCTGTTATTCTGTATTTTTTCCTGGTAATAGGAAACAATATCATTATACCTTATACCAAGCCTGGAGGTATAAAATTCAAATTTCGGTTCTTCTTCCGAAGCAATCCTGATCCCTAATTTTACCTTTTTTCTAATCCCTTTTGAAAATTTATCCAGCTCGAAAATATTATCGAGGACCGGAATAGTATTTTCAAAGCCACGGTTTATCAGATTAATGATGTTTTCAATGTATTGAGGGCGTTTAAATCCATTGCATATTATATGGGTATCCTTATTGATCCGGCCTTCTTCAAACAACTGCTCCACAATATGAATATCAAAGGCTGAAGAGGTTTCGATATGAATATCGTTTTTCATTGCTTCCTGCAGGATAAATGAAAAGTGAGAACTTTTCGTGCAGTAACAATATATGTAATTGCCGTTATAATCGGCTTTGGCCATGGCCACGTTAAACCATCTTTTAGCCTTCTGGATCTGCTCACTTATCTTTGGCAGATAACTGATTTTTAACGGAGTGCCATATTGTTTTATAATGTCCATCAGCGGAATTTCATGAAAATTCAGCTCATAATCAATCACTTCGAACTCATTCGTTGGGAAATCGAAGGTTTGTTCAATCAGATCCAGATACTTAACTTTCATATCAATACAATTAACTTGTTAAACGGCAGGCAAAGATAATATATTAAAGATATCACTGTCAAGAAACTTCAATCCAACTCACCTAAATCAGTAATTTTTACTCCATCCATCTTAGTCGGATTTTTATTTATCTGATATTCTTATGTTTATACGTAATAGAAATGATACAATTTGTCCTTCCAATTTTCAATTTTCAAATTTCCAGTTTCATTACATTCTTTTACCAATAAAAAATGAAGGTACTAATGGAAATTAGAAATAATATGCTAATTTTGCACCCTCCAAAAAACAGGTATAAAATCATAAAATTCTGTAAACATGCAAAGTAAGGGAGCTATTAAGGTATTTGCGATTGCATTTGCATTAGTTTGTCTTTTCCAGCTATCATTTACATTTTTCAGCGGCATTACGGAGCGGAAAGCGCGTAAATATGCCACAAACGCTGAGGCGATGAGACTGGCCGATGAATTGGCGGGCGGCAGTCAGAGGAGTAAAACCTTTGTGATGGATTCGCTGGCAAAAGCGCGAGAATCGTATTATCTCGATTCCATGGCGAATCAACCCATTTACAATATTCTCGTTAAAGAATATACTTATAAAGAAGTCAAAGAAAGGGAAATCAACCTCGGGCTGGATCTGCGAGGCGGTATGAATGTCGTCCTGGAAGTTTCGATAGGAGAAATTGTCAAGGCACTGGCCGGACCCAATGCTGTCAACCCGATCTTCCAGCAAGCCATGGAACGGGCCTATGAAAAGCAAAAATCGAGCGATCGCGATTTTGTAACCTTATTCGGAGAAGCATTCCGTGAAGTCGATCCCAACGCCAACATGGCTTCTATCTTCAGCACGGTTGAATTTAAGGATAAAATCACCTATAACTCCACTAATGATGAAGTTCTTGAGGTTTTAAGAGATGAAACCGAAGGGGCCTTTGATATGACGTACAATATTATCCGTACTCGTATCGACAGGTTCGGCGTTACCCAGCCGAATGTCCAGAAACTGACCGGAACCGGACGAATCCTGGTTGAGCTCCCGGGCATAAAAGAGCCTGCCCGTGTTCGTAAACTTCTCCAGGGGACAGCCAAGCTTGAATTCTGGGAGACCTACAACTACTCAGAAGTATACGGATATTTTGCAGATGCCAACAGCCGTCTTGTGACGATCCTCGGATCTCAAAACCTGGAAGACAATGGCACGGCTGGCAAGACCAGGGAAGGAGAAACTTCGGATACCGGAGAAAACGGTAGCTCCGCTACTGGCGACACAACCAAATCCCTCCTTGACAAGATAGAGAGCGACACATCGAAAGCTGCCCAGGACAAGTCGTTTGAAGAGTATGCCAAAGACAATCCCCTGAATGCTTACCTGATGCCGGCCTTTTTCCAGGGTGAAGACGGCCAGTATTACCCGGGACAAAGCGCAACAGTAGGATTTGCCGCCATAAAGGATACGGCGAAAGTTAATGATATGCTCAGGAAGGTCGATAACGTCTTCCCCCGGAACCTCAAGCTGGTATGGACGGTTAAGCCCAGAGATGCCAACTCCGATGTGCTCGAACTGGTAGCGCTTAAGGTGACCTCACGCGACGGCACCCCGGCCCTTGGCGGTGAAGTGATCGTAGATGCCCGCCAGGATTACGACCAGCTCGGCAATGTTGAGGTCAGCCTGAATATGAATGCTGAAGGTGCCCGGACATGGAAACGCCTCACCGGTGAGAACATAGATAAACAGATCGCTATAGTGCTCGACAACCACGTTTATTCATTCCCGACAGTAAGAGGTGAAATCCCCAACGGTATGTCTTCCATCAGTGGAGGCGGAATGACCCTGGAAGAAGCACAGGATCTCTCCAATATCCTCAAAGCCGGTAAGCTCCCCGCTTCGGCACGCATCGTCGAAGAGGCGGTCGTAGGCCCTTCACTGGGTCAGGAAGCAATCAATGCGGGTTTATGGTCATTCGTCATCGCATTCCTGCTGGTGCTGCTTTATATGGTATTCTTTTATGCCCGCGCCGGATGGATCGCCGACCTGGCCCTGATCGTCAATATGTTCTTCATCCTCGGAGTTTTAGCCTCCCTGGGGGCGGTACTGACCCTTCCCGGTATTGCCGGGATCGTGTTAACCCTCGGTATGGCCGTGGATGCCAACGTAATTATCTACGAACGAATCAAGGAGGAAATGAGGGCCGGCAAAGGGATCAGGCTGGCAATCTCCGACGGATATAAAGCCGCCTATTCCGCTATTATCGACGGGAACGTAACGACCCTGCTTACAGCTATCGTACTCTATATATTCGGTACGGGTCCTGTTCAGGGTTTTGCCACTACACTGATCATCGGTATCCTCAGCTCCCTGTTCACAGCTATTTTCATTTCCAGGATCATCTTCACTACACTTCTTGATAAAAACAAGACCATATCATTTGAGATGCCCACGACCCGGGGATTTCTGCAAAACACAAAGATCGACTTTGTCAGTTTACGGAAATATGCTTACATTTTTTCAATCACAGTCTCTGTTATTGGCCTAATCTCAATGTTTACCAGGGGATTTGATCAAGGCATCGATTTCGCGGGCGGCAGGACCTATGTCATTCGCTTCGATCAGCCGGTCAGCACCATCGAGGTCAGGAATGCCCTTGAAGGACAGTTCGAAGGCAATGCACCCGAAGTTAAAACATTTGGACCTGCATCACAGGTTAAAGTGACCACTAAATACTTGATTGATAATAAAGGGCCTGAGGTCGATTCGATAATCCAGAACAAGCTCTTTACCGGTCTCAAACCATTTTATACCAACCCGTCGTTTGCCTACACAGACTTTACGACAGACGCAACTGAAGCCGGTAAATTGCTGGGAATCAGAAGCTCACAAAAAGTTGATCCAACAATATCGGATGAAATTTTGTGGCGTTCTATCCGGGCAATTGCTATTGCTTTGATAATCATTTTTGTATATATAGCGTTGCGGTTCAAGAAATGGCAATACGGACTCGGAGGCCTGATTTCATTGTTCCATGATGCCTTGATTACTTTGGGAATATTTTCGCTGCTTTATTCCATCATGCCGTTCAGCATGGAATTAGACCAGGCGCTGATCGCCGCCATCCTGACGATCATCGGTTATTCCATCAACGATACGGTGATCATCTTCGACAGGATCAGGGAATATGTCACCCTGCATCCGAAGCGGGACTACAAAACAAATGTCAATGAAGCTATTAACAGCACACTGGCCCGTACGGTCAACACAGCCGGCACAACCCTGATCGTACTGATCGCCATCTTTATTTTTGGCGGTGAGGTCATCCGCGGATTTACCTTTGCCCTTCTCTTCGGTGTTGCGTTCGGTACTTATTCCTCGGTATTTGTCGCTACACCCATTGCATACGACCTGATGATGAAGAAATTAAAGAAAAGCGACAAGGCAAAAGCCATCAAATAGATAAATCATTACATAAAACCGGGCTGGTTGACAAGGAGGTAAAATTTCCGGACAACCAGCCTTTTTTATTACTTTTGTGTTCTTATCAATTACGGCCCTATGCCACAGATGCTACTGTTTTTTGATATCAGCGGAGGTGAACTCATGGTCATCCTGTTCGTAGCTTTCCTGGTTTTTGGGCCCAGCAAGATACCCGAAGTCGCCCGGAAGATCGGCAGGGGGATGAATGAAATCCGGCGCGCATCGGATGAAATCAAACGGGAGATCAATAAAGAAAGCCGGAAGCTGGAGCACGAAGTGAACGGCGAAGGTTCGTTTTACAGAGATATAAAGAAGTCTGCGGAAGAGATCAGACAGGATTTTGAGGATGCGGCAAAACCGTCAGATGAAGTCGGGAAAGAACCACCGGAAGAAAATAATCATATAGGCTCACGGGATTCCGGCGACTTCAGGTGATCATTCAAATAATTTTGATGCTTCTCCGTTAAATAAAAAATGTATGAATTGCTGTTGTAGCATGAAAAATATTATCCGATACACATTACTCCTGGTATTTGCCATACTGGCCATCAGTCAGGCTGCCGGACAGAAGAAGACCTTTATCCGCACGGCAGACGAGGCATTTGAAGATGAACGGTTTTCGGTTGCAGTAGAAAAATACCAGAAAGCCTATACCAAGCTTAAAAAAAACCCGGTGGAGCGTGACCGGATCTCCTTTCGTATGGCGGAATGCTACCGGATGATGGGAGAACTCAAAAGAGCCGATATCCAATACAAACGGTTGATAAAGAATGGCTATGACAGCAAAGAACCCATCATCCTGCTTCATTATGCCGATTACCAGAAAGCTGACGGAAACCTGACTGAAGCAAAAGAGTATTATACCAAATATATTGAGAAAGTCCCTGATGATCCACGGGGAAAATATGGCCTGGAGGCCTGCGAAAAGATCCCGAACTGGCAGGAATACGAGTCGAAATACCAGATTTCGGAAGAGAAAGGATTAAATTCCCGGGAATCAGATTTTGCGCCGACTTATGCCAGCGACAATTTCAACAGCCTGATCTTTACCTCCACCCGCGAAGGAAGCAAAGGAAAAGGCATTGACGAGTGGACCAACCAGGGATTCAGTTGCCTGTTCCAGTCGAGGAAAGATGTCAAGGATGCCTGGAGCACACCGGTTCTGGTGGATGATGCCGAAGAGGGCGGCATAAATACGGAGGCCAATGAGGGAGCGCCCATGATGAACAAGAACTACACCCGGCTCTATTTTACCCGCTGCCCCACCGACGAAGGCCGCAAGAACGGATGCCAGATCTACACATCAAACCGGACCGGCCGTACCTGGAGCACGCCGGACCTGATTCCGCTGGGGCTTGATTCAACGGAAGCGGTCGGGCATCCCACGGTCAGCGACGACGAGATGATCCTTTACTTCTCATCGAACAGGCCGGGCGGAATGGGAGGAAAAGACATCTGGGTAGCAGTAAGGGAAACACCGGGAGGCCCGTTCGGCCGTCCGTACAACCTGGGGCCCCGCATCAATACCCCCGGCGATGAACTATTCCCTTACCTGAGATACGATACGCTGCTTTATTTTGCCTCCGACGGCCACCCCGGACTGGGAGGACTTGATATATTCTATACCTTCCCCGATACCGCCAGGATGTGGTCAACACCTGTCAATATCGGAATCCCGATCAATTCTTCCTCCGACGATTTTGCTATAATTTTTCAGCCGAAAGGCGAACAGGGATTTTTCTCATCAAACCGGAGTGGAAGAAAATCCAGGGAAGATATTTACTCCTTTGTTATTCCCGCAGTGGCTTTCACTTTATCGGGAACTGTCAAGGATGACCGGACTTTGCAGGTCATTCCGGGGGCGCGTGTGGATATAGTCGGTTCGGATGGAACATCGATGACCGCAAGAACCTCCGAAACCGGAGTTTATATGTTTGGCAAGTCGCAGATCATGCCGAATACCACCTATGAGATGACCGTATCAAAAGATAACTATTTCAATGCCAGCGGGCGGGAAACAACCGTAGGTTATGAGAAAAGCAAAGACCTGGTGCGGAATTTCGTTCTGGAACCGATTCCCGAAGAACCGGTGGTGCTGCCGGAGATTTTGTATGACCTGGCTAAATGGGATTTGAAACCGCAATACCAGGATTCGCTGCAGGGGCTGATCACCACACTGGATGAGAATCCGACACTGAAGATCGAGCTGGCCTCCCATACCGATGCCCGCGACACCGAAGAAAGAAATGACATCCTGTCGCAACGCCGTGCCCAGTCGGTGGTCGATTACCTGATCGAAAGAGGCATTGACCCTGACCGACTGGTGGCTAAAGGCTACGGGGAAAGGGTCCCGAGGCTCTTGCTGAAAGACATCACCCGTGACGGATTCACCTTCAAGGAAGGAACCGTTCTTACAGAGAAATACATTGATTCGCTGGCAACGACGCCCGAAAAAGAAGCCGCTCACCAGTTAAACAGGCGGACCGAGTTCAGGGTGATCAGCAAGGATTTTGTCCCCAAACCGAAAAATGTTGAACTGGGCAAAACCGTTGAGATCCTGATCAATCCGGACGATAACATCTTAAAATACACCCCGGCGCCCAAAACCGGGAACATCACGGCTGCCTGCATTATCAACGGGTACACGGCACAATTCACATTCGATGCGAAGCTGATCCCGCAGGTTTCCGTCAATGAAGCACTTAGGTTGCTTTCCTCCAAGGCGATCGGGAAAGAAGACTTCGTCGGCAATCCTGACGAGATCCTGGCCGATGGTACTATTGCCAACCGTTCCAAACTGGTCATCAAAGAACTGACCATTGCCAACGTTTCGATTAAAAACGTGGAATTCCTGGTGATCAGCAACCTGAGCTACCCGATTGTCATGGGCAATTCGGTTTTCAATGCTATCGGCGATTATACGATCGACAATGCCCAGCAGCAAATCATCTTCCGGAAAAAGAAGTAATGGCAGATGATCTCAAATACTCTCTCAGGGGCGTATCGGCATCCAAAGAAGATGTCCATGCTGC
>ENA-UOWO01000183-UOWO01000183.1-activated-sludge-metagenome-genome-assembly--contig:-NODE-183-length-90750-cov-10.271117_pt1 | contig 90750 bp, 72 predicted proteins | sample MGYA00238148_ERZ761564 | MGnify/ENA primary metagenome ERZ761564 (study PRJEB28885, sample SAMN05720194) | activated sludge metagenome | isolation source: Anaerobic digester | place: USA... | reverse complement strand
AGTGAAGGGTGAACAGTGAAGGGTGAACAGTGAAGGGTGAACAGTGAAGGGTGAAGGGTGAAAATGGAAAATAATGGAAGGTTGGATGATCATTAAGAATTAAAAATTAAGAATTAAAAATTAAGAATTAGAATTTTAGATTTCATGAAAAAGACTGTATTTTGTGGTTTGCACGAGGCAAACGGTGGGAAAATGGTTGAATTCGCAGGCTTCTATATGCCTGTCCAGTTTGAAGGAGTCAACGCTGAGCATGAGACGGTGCGTAAGGGAGTCGGGGTGTTCGACGTTTCGCACATGGGCGAGTTCTGGATCAAAGGGCCAAAAGCATTTGAGCTGGTCCAGCGCCTGACCAGCAACGACGTGGCTAAACTGGACGACGGAAAGATCCAGTACACCTGTTTTCCGAATGATAAGAGCGGGATCGTGGACGACCTGCTGACCTACCGTTTTGATGCCGAAACCTATCTGCTGGTAGTGAATGCGGCTAATATTGATAAAGACTGGGCCTGGGTGGTGAAGAACAACATTCACGGCGCCACGATCTTCAATGCATCCGACGAGATTTCGCAACTGGCGATCCAGGGGCCTAAAGCGCAGGCCGTTATGCAAAAACTCACCGATACCGATCTTAATACCATTCCTTATTATACTTTCAAAAAGGTCGATCTGGCCGGAGTCAAACAGGTTATCCTGTCGAATACAGGCTACACCGGTGCGGGCGGTTTCGAAGTCTATATGGCCAATAGCGACGGCCCTGCCATCTGGAAAGCCCTGATGGAGGCCGGAGCGGAGTTTGATATCAAACCAATCGGCCTGGCGGCACGAGATACGTTGCGCCTGGAAATGGGATTCTGCCTTTACGGGAATGATATCAACGATACCACCTCCCCGCTGGAAGCCGGCCTGGGATGGATCACCAAATTTGCCGATGGAAACGATTTTATAAACCGACCTGCCCTGGAAAAACAAAAATCGGAAGGTTTAAAGCGAATGCTCCGTGGTTTTGAGATGATCGATAAAGGAATTCCGCGTCAGCATTATGAAATTTGCGATGAAAACGGCCGGGTGATCGGAGAGGTGACCTCCGGCACAATGTCGCCTTCGCTGAAAATCGCGATCGGAATGGGTTATGTCGAAACAGCCCATTCCGGGATCGGAAACCACGTCTTTATCAGGATCCGTGAAAAATTGCTTAAGGCAATCATCGTAAAAATTCCCTTTTACAAGGGCTAACGTCGCTTAAAAATGATGAAGGGGCCTGTCGCAGACGTCTGTTTTTCACCCGCCTTGTTACCGGGATTTGAAAAACGGACCGATCGTATTGTTGTGGTCATTGATATCCTTCGTGCCACAACGGCGATGTGCACGGCTTTTGGCTTTGGCGTTAAATCGGTGATCCCGGTGATGAAGAAAGAAACTGCCCTGGCCAGGAAAGAGAAAGGCTGGCTGGTGGCGGGAGAGGAGAACGGCATAAGGCTGCCATTTGCCGATTTCGGCAATTCACCGCGTGAGTTCCGGTCAAAAGCCATGAAAGGAAAAGAGATCGTTTTCTGCACTACCAACGGAACAAAGGCCATACTGAAAGGGAGGAGCTACGGGCAGGTAATCATAGCATCGTTTGTAAATCTTGAGGCGGTGTGTACTTATATCAAAAAGCAGAAGCGTGATGTACTGATATTGTGTGCAGGATGGAAAGACCGTTTTTCCCTGGAAGATTCGGTGGCAGCAGGCGCCCTGGCCGACCGGCTGATACATGCATACGGCTATTTGCCAGGAAACGATGCCGCACTCGCCGCAATTTCGTTATGGAACCAGGCCTCAAAAAGCCTGCTGAAGACCGTTTCCCGTTCCGACCATTACCTGAGGCTCCTGGGAATTGAAGACCGGAAAGGCCTGCGTTATTGTTTTTTCCCGGAGAAATTCCGTGTCGTACCCGGTTTGCAAACTAATAAGCTTATTAACCTGCCGGAAATCAAAGAATAAAGACAATGATCGCAATAAGGATGGCTGTTCCGGATGCGACCAGCACACCGCCGGCAGCGGCATCCTTGGCCCATTTGATCTTTTCATTGTAGTCGGGGCTGATCAGGTCGCCCAGCCATTCGACGGCTGTATTGAAGATCTCGGCGATCAGCACCAGCCCGATGGCCAGCACCACAAGTCCCCATTCCATCAGCGTGATTTTCTGATAATAGCCGATGACAAAGACCACGCCGATAGCCAGCAGGTGGATGATGAAGTTGGGCTGGGTGATGGCCACGCCGGAGAAGCCCCGGATGGCGTATTTAAAGCTTTTCAGCAGGCGGATGAGGAACTTTTTTAACAGGTTGCGCATGGTCTGAATTTTTCGTTAAAATTAGAAATTTTGCCCGGGTACAGGATATTTATGGATGCGAAAAATATTATTTTTGCATCAAATTGCGGAAGTAGCCCAGTTGGTAGTCCCGAGCACTCGGGATCCCAAGCTGAGGGTCGATAGAATAAGCGGAAGTAGCTCAGTTGGTAGTCCCGAGCACTCGGGATCCCAAGCTGAGGGTCGATAGAATAAGCGGAAGTAGCTCAGTTGGTAGAGCATCAGCTTCCCAAGCTGAGGGTCGCGGGTTCGAATCCCGTTTTCCGCTCCGAAGGCCGGCGAAAGCCGGCTTTTTTCTTCCAACGTTTTTTATCATATTTGCACCGAAATTTATCCAAAAATTATTAATGATGAAAAATATATTGATGCTTTTTGTATTTATCCTTACCGGATCTGTGACGTTCGCCCAGAAAAGCAACCTGGTGTTCTATACCGAGCAGGGCGAGGCATTTTACCTGAATATCAACGGAATACCGCAAAATTACGAACCGGTTTCCAACCTGATGATCTCCGACCTGGTGGATCAGACCTGTAAAGTAACCCTGAAGTTTGAGGATCCGGCATTGGGTGAGATCAGTAAGAACCTCACATTCGGCCAGGGCTCGGAGACCACCTACGTGATCCGGATGAATGCCAGTGATGAATGGATCCTCCGCTATGTTAAAGAGGTGCCGGTCGCCCAGGCTCCTGCGCCGCCGGCCGACCGGTCAGTGATCGTTCTGCGAACAACAGCACCGGCAAAACCGGTGAAGACCGGACAGAGTCAGTCTACCGCTAACCAGGCGACAACGACCTCAACGACCTCGGAAGTTGCCACCGAAGGCGGTTCGGTGGGGATGAATGTCCAGGAACCGGGCGGCAATATCACGATCAATTTCAACGTCAGCGGGGTAGGGACATCCACCAGCACCAGCACTACCACTTCGGCTACAACTTCAACCGTAACGGGAAATACGGACGTGCAGAATCCTGAGCCGGAGCCAGTGGCCGTGATCGAAAAACCGAAACCGGTGGCCATTCCGGGTTACAGCGGCCTGATCGGCTGCGACTGGCCAATGTCGGAGTACGATTTCAGCATGGCAAAAAACTCCATCGAATCCAAATCGTTTGAAGACAGCAAGCTGACCCTTGCCAAACAGGTGTTCGATTCCAAATGCATGCTCTGCATCCAGGTCAAAGAGATCATGAAACTTTTCAGTTTTGAAGAGTCACGGCTCGAATTTGCCAAATATGCCTATGGCTACACGTACGACCTGAGCAATTTCTACATCGTGAACGATGCCTTCTCCTTCGAATCGTCGATCGATGAACTGAACAAATACATCCGGTCGCAGAATAACTGAGGCAACGATTTGCCTTCGGATTGTATCTTTCTTGATCAGTGCAACCTTGTCCCTTTCCGGTCTGAATTGCATGCATTTTAACTACTTTTGCCCTGATGAATAACCGCAGGGTAATCAGCATAATAAAAATCCTGATCTGGATCGCCCCCCTCTTGCCGTGGTCTTTGCTCCCTGGTCAGGAACTCATGCCTGTCCTGACGCATGAAATGACCCCGGAAGAAGAGCTGCGCAAAGGGGAAATCGGGCGGAGCTTTACGCCGACCAGCCCACCCCTGGCCCCGGCCCGGGCTATCGCCGAATTCGAGCAGATGCAAAGCGTGCTCATCCGCTATCCGTTCGGAATCCCGATGTCGCTGATCGTCGAAATGGCCGACGACTGCATGGTGACGACCATCGTAGCCAGCCAGGCACAACTTGACCAGGTGCTGAACCAGTATATCGCCGCCGGCGTCGATACATCGCACTGCGAATGGCTCATCGCGCCAACCAATTCGTATTGGACCCGCGACTACGGCCCGTGGTTCGTAGCCGACAGCTCACACCAGGTGGGCATTTGCGACTTCCCCTACAACCGTCCCCGCCCATACGACGATAATATCCCCGTGGTGCTGGCCTCCCAGATGGATATCCCTCTCTATGGCATGAACCTCATCCATACCGGCGGCAACTGGATGTGCGAAGGGCTGGGAAACGCCTCGTCCACCGAGCTGGTCTGGACCGAAAATCCTACGCTCACACACCAGGAAATCGACGACCTGGTGGAGAGTTTCCTGGGCATTGATACCTACCATGTTCTGCCCGATCCGCTGGGAGAATACATCCAGCATATCGATTGCTGGGGGAAGTTCCTGGATGTTGATAAAGTACTGATCGGGCAGGTCGCCGAATCGGATTACCGGTACGATGATTACGAATATGTGGCCGGCTATTTTGCTTCGCAGATCAGCGCTTATGGTACGCCTTACCAGGTCTTCCGGGTCTATACGCCGGGCGATTATCCATATACGCCGTACACCAATTCATTGATACTGAACAAAAAGGTTCTCGTCCCGGTAACCGGCAGCCCGTGGGATGATGAGGCGCTCGGCGCCTACGCGGATGCGATGCCGGGTTACGAGGTGATCGGCGTCATTTATTCGGGATGGCAAAATACCGATGCCCTTCATTGCCGGGCAATCGGGATAGCCGATACCGGCATGCTGTATATTCACCATATGCCCCTCTCCGGAGAGCAGGAATTCAGCATAGGTTATACGATCAGTTGCAGTATCATCCCATATACGGATGAGGAATTGATTTCCGATTCGCTGTTGTGTATTTATAAAATCGGTAACGGTTCTTTCCAGACGGTACCGCTTGCCAGTGGCGGTGGTTCCGTCTTTTCGGCTTCACTCCCTTATATTGCGCCCGGAAGCCAGGTCTCCTATTACCTTCATGCCGCCGACTCTTCGGGTCGTTCGATGAGCCATCCCTTCATCGGATCTCCTGATCCGCATGTTTTTACGGTTCAGAATGAGGTCCCCGGCCTGTGGACCGGCGAAGTGTCGGGCGACTGGATGAATCCCTCCAACTGGAGCAATAATGCCGTTCCCGCATATCCGACTCAAGTCGTTATCCCTCCCGGATCATCCCACTGGCCGGTATTCAGCGGTGACCTGGTGGTCGGCTCTACCTGCGGCAATATCATCATCACCGGAACGGCACAAATGACGGTAACGGGCAGTGTTACCTTACATCCCGGAAAAACCATCACCATCCTTAACAACGGCCACCTGATCCAAACCCAAACACCATAATCCCGTAACCCTTGAGCCCTGCCATACTGGTACTCCTACGGAGTTCACTGGATTTTAAACTTTGGAACCCTGGAACATATGAACTCAGGGACCCTGGAACATTGGAACATTTAAAACATTTCCCTATATTTGCCTCTTAAAACCCACCCTATGAAAAACAATCTTTTTAAACTACTTTTTACGACTATTGCGATTTTTGCTAATGTATCGCTGTTTGCCCAGGCTCCTGCCGATGCCATTACCGGAAAATGGCTGAATGAAGACAAGGATGCCCATATCGAAGTTTATAAGGAGAGCGGCAAATATTTTGGTAAAATTGTCTGGCTGAAAGACCCGATCGATGAGGTGACGGGGAAACCGAAGCTGGATGACGAAAACGACGATGAAGCGCTGCAGAGCCGCCCGATCCTGGGGCTGGTGATCCTGAAGGATTTTATCTACGACGGCGATGGAGAATGGGAAGACGGAACCATTTATGACCCTAAAAACGGTAGTACGTATGATTGTTATATTCAGTTTGGTGATGATAAGACGCTGAAAATCAGAGGTTATATAGGGATTTCCTGGATCGGACGGAATACTTACTGGACGAGGGTTGAATGAGGTCAATAGATTTTCGATTTTCGATTTAGGATAAAATGTGGCATGAATGCAATATACGCCATCGGTGAAACCGTCTACGATATTATTTTCCGCAATGATCAGCCGGTTGCAGCCCGACCGGGCGGATCGATGCTCAATACAGCCATTTCACTGGGACGGAGCGGATTGAAGGTGGAAATGATTACCGAACTGGGCGATGACCCGGTGGGTAAACTGGTTACTGCTTTTTTGAACGATAACGGGGTTTCAACATCCTTCATCCAGCCTGCAGGTAATTATAAAACCCCCGTTTCACTTGCGTTTCTTGATGATTCGGGCGATGCCCGTTATTCCTTCTATAAAAATATTCCAGAGAAAAGGCTGAACATCGGTCAGGCTGAGGCCGGTAAGGGTGATGTGGTCCTTTTCGGATCGTTTTATTCGCTCGACGCCGGAATCAGACATGAAATCATTTCATTCATTAATAAATCGAAACAAAACGGTGCTTTGATCTTCTATGACCCGAATATCCGCAAAAATCACCTCGGGGAGATCAATAAACTCATGCCTTCCGTGGAAGAAAATATTTCCCTTGCCGATATAATCCGCGGCTCGGATGAGGATTTTTTTAACCTTTTCGGCCTTGACGATCAATTTGAAATAGCTCATAAAGTGATTCAATCAGGCTGTCATCACATGGTCATTACCCGCGGGAAACATGGGGCCGACTATCTTTCGCGGGATGAAGCGATTCACTTTCCTGCGATAGAAACCAAAGCGGTCAGTACGATCGGCGCAGGCGATGCGTTTAATGCCGGAATCATTTATGCAATTATTAAAAATGACATTCCCGGAATAGAACTTGTTAATATCAATTCAGCGACCTGGAAAACAATTCTGAGAATTGGAACTATTTTTGCCGCAGAAGTTTGTAAAAGTTATGATAATTACATCGGGAAAGATTTTGCAAGCCAAATGAATGAAGAAAATTACATTGATACAGATTAGAGCAGGCCTGTACGGCTTCTTCGTTCCGTTTAAGGATCTTTATAAATCCATTCCATCAAATTCTTTAACTTTTATTCTATTCCTCTTTATCCCTGTATTTTACATTGCAGCTTCCTCCATTGCTTACAATGCCCGGGCCCCCTATTACCTTTTCAGTATCGATCCTGAATACTTCTACATGTACAACGGAGTGATCCTTGGAGCCGGTAACCTGAGTATCCAGTATTATGCCCATCCCGGTACCCCTTTGCATTTTCTTGTCGCCATTTCAACACGGATCACCGACCTTTTTCAGCAAGGAAGCTACATGGAGAATTTTGTCAATGATCCGGAAATGTTCATCCGTTCTGCAAATTTGTTTATCAATGTTATAATTGCGATCATTCTCTTCATTGCCGCCAGGTTTACACTGAAATATACCGGGTCTGTTTGGGCTGCGCTGACTGTTCAACTGAGTCCATTTGCCTCTTTTTCGCTGCCGGAAATGGCCGGAAGGGTATACCCGGAAGCCCTGATGATGGCTCCCCTGCTGCTTATCATCGTCATGGTCATCAAAAACACCTTTGAACCGGAAAAACAACACAATCTGCAGAAAGACCTTATACTTTATGCTCTGATCATCGGATTCGGGGCTGCGGTGAAACTGACGTTCGTCCCACTGCTACTTCTTCCCCTGTTGTTACTAAAGACATCACTTCGTGAAAAAATGCGATATTTTGCTTATTCGGTGTTGTTCTTTCTCATTTTCGCCTACCCGCTCTTATTTAATATCGGCGATTCATGGGACTGGATTACAGGAATCATGGTTCATAGTGGAAAATATGGCACCGGGGAAAGAAATTTCATTGATATCTCAGCTGCAGGAATGAATGCAAGGAATCTGTTAGAGATGAACAGCGGATTCTTTTACTTGGTGACAGCTTCACTGCTGATTATCATGGTTTTGTCATTAAATCCTGTCAAAAAAAGATTATTTCCCGACCAGAGGATCATCCGGGCCATACTGGCCATTGATCTCGTGGTTATTGCATGTATGGCCCCCATCCTTAAACATTATTCCTTATATTACTTTTTACCTTTCACCATTTTTAAATTCCCGGTATTTCTGCTGCTGACCGCATTACTCTTAAGGATAAAAGTGGTAGCGGAAACAAGACCTTTCCGATTGATCATTGTTCTGTTTGCTTGCGTTTATTTTGTTTTTACATTGGCGGTACAGGTGGGACAGTTCAGGACGCATGCGGCGATCAACACTGCAAAACATGCAAAAACCATTGAAAACGCCAGGAAGCTGGTCTCCGTCATCGATCCCGGCAAACCGATCATCATCGCATCTCCTTATTATGGCTCCCCTTTTATTGAGTTTGCTCATTACAATGGTTACATTATGAGCCGTCATATGAAAGGATTTTACACGGATTACCTGAGGGAAAAGTTCCCCGGCTGCTATATGAGTCCGACCTGGTCGGAAAATTTTTATTCATGGGACAATTTTGTGGACTTCAAAGACATTTTAGCTACGGTGAAGTCATCATTCTATATTTATATCGGCTGTGGAATGGAAAAGGATCTTCCGGTGATCAAGAGCAGGATCAGCCAGGTACTGGACATGAATTCAGTGATGGCCAGGACGCTTTATGATGATCCGGATACCGGTGAGCAGCTTATCGAAATCATTGTTAATCAATAGTTATGAAGATATTTTATAGAAATTTCCTGATATTATTTCTCCTGTTATTCGTTTCTGTAGACGGTTTCTCACAGGCAATTTATCCCAGGAATTACTTTCGTTCACCGCTGGAAATGAGGCTGTTGCTTTCAGGAACTTTCGGAGAGCTGAGATCCAATCACTTTCATTCGGGTATCGATATTAAAACAGCCGGGACGGAAGGGGCCCCGGTTTATGCCATTGCCGACGGCTACGTGTCGCGGATCAAGGTTTCGGCTTATGGCTTTGGAAAAGTATTGTACGTGACCCATCCCAACGGGTTTGTTTCGGTATATGCTCACCTCAGCAAATTCAGCCGTATCATTGGCGACCATGTCAAAGGCGAACAGTACCGGCGCGAACTATTTGAGATAGAGCTGTTTCCGGAAGAAAGCCGCTTCCCTGTTAAGAAAGGGGATATCATTGCTTATTCCGGCAATTCAGGGAGTTCGGGCGGGCCGCACCTCCATTTCGAGATCCGTGACGCTGCGCAAAAAACCATTAATCCTTTGCTTTTTGGTTTTGAAGTAAAAGACTTTTTTAAACCCCGCATCCTCTCTGTCAAGATTTACCCTGAAAATGAGAATTCCCGGGTTAACGGGAAAAACAAGCCTGTCCGCTTTCTTACCGAAGGGTGGGGAACGGAACACCGGATCACCGGCAATCCTGCGATCACTGTCAGCGGTGATATATCCTTTGCCATTCAGGCTTACGACCAGCAGAACGATACTGACAACAAAAACGGCGCTTATGCCGCCCGCCTTTTCATCGATTCTGCCAAAGTCTTCGATTTTGATGTAGAGACCTTTGCTTTTGATGAAACACGTTATATCAACAGTTATCTTGACTATGAAGAATATGTGAAAAATGATGTCAGGCTGCAACGGACTAAAATCGATCCGGGGAATAAGCTGAGCATGTATAACCAGTTGAATAACAATGGCGTATATCACTTTAGCGATACACTGACGCATTCAATCCGTTATGAGGTGGCCGACGTTGCGGGCAACACCGCCGTGCTGGCTTTCAAAGTGAAATCGGTCAAACCCTTGCTAAATAAAGCTGAAACGGATACAACAAGAACACCCGGTTTCGATTTTCCCTTTTCCCTTTTCCACTGGGACCGGCCTAATCATTTCAACAATGGCTCCATTGTTCTCGATGCCCCGAAGGGTGTTTTTTACGACTCCTTTGAATTTTCGGTGGATTCTGCCGCGATGATACCGGGAACATACACCCGGGTATACAGGATCCATAATAAATACACCCCTGTTCATGATTATATGACGCTTTCGATCCGTCCGTCGGATGTCCCTGAAGAGCTGCTGGCCAAAGCCCTTATCGTAAAAGTCGGCGATGATGGTAAGAGCTTTTCATCGGCCGGCGGGGAATGGGAAAGCGGCTATATCCGCACCAAAATCCGCGAATTCGGCAACTATACGATCGCGGTCGATACGGTACCACCAAAAGTCAGGGCAGTGAATCCGGGCCAGTTTGCCAACATGGCGGGCCAGAAAACCCTGAAACTGACGGTCAGCGATGATCTCTCCGGAATTGCCTCCTACCGCGCCGTTCTCAACGGCAAGTGGATCCTGCTGGAGTACGATCCTAAAAACAACCTGATGATCTATACGATTGACGAACATATGGTTCCCGGGAAAAACAACCTGCTCGTAGAGGTACGGGATGGAAAAAACAACCGGTTCTATTACTCGGCTGTATTAAATTTGTAAATTCGTGCCTGCCGGTTTTTAAGCCTGTCAATATTATCGAGATGGAAGGAAATATCAGGGATATACAGTTAAACAAGCTCAATGAGAGGGCGAAAGAGCTGAAATGCATCTACCAGGTCTGCGAGGCGTTGCGTGATGAAAAAGCCGACCTGATCAAGGTCTTTAAATCCATCCTGGATTCGATCCCGCCGGGCTACCAGTATCCGACGGTGTGCGAAGCCCGTATCAACTTTGAAGGCAAGCAGTATTCCTCAACCGATTTTAAAGAAACGGAGTGGATCCAGCGGGCTGAAATCGTGATAGATAACCATATTTCCGGGGAGATCCAGGTGTGTTATATCCAGGATGTATTTGAACCGAACCGCCGGATTTTTCTGCCGGAAGAACAAAAGTTGCTCAATACCATTGCCGACCATCTCAGCCGGTATATTTTCCAGCGCAGATTGAAAAAAACGCTCGAGCTGTCGTTGTTTCCTGAAAACGGAGCGGATTACAACGGCGAAAGTTCCCTTCTTAACTATGAGTCGGATGAACACTGGAAATGGCGGTTGCAGGTTGCCGAAAAGATTGCAGGCATGATGGATATGGAAAGGTTTGGTGTCGAAGCCGTTTATCTGATAGGTAGTGCAAAAAGCGGACAAGCAGGGCCGGGAAGCGACATCGACCTGCTCCTTCATTTTCGTGGCAAACCGGCCCAGGAGAAGGAATTGCGGTCATGGCTCGAGGGATGGGGATTGGGACTGGCAGAGCTGAATTACCATAAGACCGGATATGTTACCAGCGGAAGCCTGATCGATCTCCATATCCTGACCGATGAGGCCATCAAGGCCCGGTCGAGCTATGCCGTAATGATCGGATCGGTTGAGAATTCTGCCAGGTTATTACGTTCGAGAAAGATCCGGGATGATTAGCTGCTTCTTTGTATCTGATCTGCACGGGCATACCGACCGGTATGAGAAGCTGTTCGGGGCTATCCTTGAAAACAAGCCGCAAATGGTCTTTTTCGGCGGGGATTTGCTCCCCCACGGCATGCGCAGAAACCTGACCGATGATTTTACCCGTGATTTTCTGATCGACCGGCTGCTGGATATTCGCTCCCGGATGGGTTCCTGTTACCCGAGGATATATATCATACTGGGCAATGACGACCCCCGGTCGGAAGAGAAAGCATTTCTTAATCCCGAACCGGAGGGGCTGTGGTTCTATCTACATAACCGGAAAGATACCTGCTTTGGTTACACTTTCTACGGATATTCCAATGTGCCGCCGACCCCTTTCCGGTTTAAGGACTGGGAGCGGTACGATGTGTCGCGGTATGTCGATCCGGGATGTATCCCGCCGATGGAAGGGTTCCGGACGGTAGAGCCTGAAGTGGACCTTGAATTTGCCACCATAAAAGATGAGATTGCGATGCTGATTGCGGATGATCCGATGGAGAAAGCCATCCTGCTCGCCCATTCGCCGCCTTACAAATCTTATCTTGACCGGGCGGCGCTCGATGGAAAGATGGTCGACCACGTGCCGATGGATGTGCATGTCGGGAGCATTGCCATTATGCGTTTTATAGAGGAGCGGCAACCCTGGTTGACGCTGCATGGCCATATTCATGAATCGTCGCGGATCACGGGCCACTGGATGCAGCAATTTGGCCGTACCGTTTCATTTAACGGCTCATGGGACGGGCCGGAGCTGGCGTTGATCGAATTTGATCTTGACAAACCGTCGAAAGCTGTCCGCCATCTTCTCTGATCCTTCTAAATTAGCTATCTTTGCGTTATGGAAGAAACGATTCTGATCCTTGATTTCGGTTCCCAGTATACCCAGCTGATCGCCCGCAGGGTGAGGGAACTGAATGTGTATTGCGAAATTCATCCGTTTAATAAAGTTACCGGTATCGGCCCGGAAGTGAAAGGAGTGATCCTTTCGGGAAGCCCCGCATCGGTCCGCGACCCTGAAGCGCCATCGCCCGACCTGGGCGGGATTCGGGGAAAAGTGCCCGTCCTGGGTGTTTGCTATGGCGCCCAGTATATGGCGCACACCGACGGGGGAGAGGTAGCCCCGTCGAAGCACAGGGAATACGGCCGGGCCAACCTGTCTTTTATCGATCCCGGCAACGACCTGATGCATGGGATGAATCCGGGCTGCCAGGTCTGGATGTCGCATGGTGATACTATCCTGAGGCTGCCCGATGAGTTCAGTGTGATTGCCAGCACCGGCGATGTACCTGCTGCCGGCTACCGCATTGCAGGGGAGAAAACCTATGGAATCCAGTTCCATCCTGAAGTTTACCATTCCACCGAAGGGATGACGCTTCTGAAAAACTTTGTCGTTGGGATATGCGGATGTTCTCAATCCTGGACTCCCAGCCTGTTCATCGAATCAACCGTGCATGAATTGCAGGAAATGCTTGGTGATGATAAAGTTGTCCTCGGGCTGTCAGGAGGGGTCGACTCCTCTGTGGCAGCCGTGTTGCTCGATAAAGCTATTGGCAAAAACCTGCATTGCATATTTGTCGATAACGGCCTGCTGAGGAAAAATGAGTTCGAATCGGTCCTGCATTCGTACAAGGATATGGGGCTGAATGTCAAAGGGGTGGATGCGAGGCAGCGGTTCTATATGGCCCTGCAGGGCATCTCCGACCCGGAACTTAAAAGAAAAGCCATCGGCAGGACCTTCATCGAGGTTTTTGATGAAGAGGCGCATCATATCCGCGATGTGAAATGGCTGGCCCAGGGCACGATCTATCCCGACCGCATCGAGTCGGCATCTGTCAAAGGGCCATCGGCAACGATCAAGTCGCACCATAATGTCGGCGGTTTGCCCGATTATATGAAGCTGAAGGTGGTGGAACCGCTGCACTCCCTGTTCAAAGACGAGGTCAGGCGAATCGGCACCGCGCTGGGAATGAAGACCGACCTGCTGAACCGTCACCCGTTTCCCGGACCGGGCCTGGGCGTCAGGATTCTGGGTGAAGTGACCCCGGAACGGATCAGGATTTTGCAGGAGGTCGACGAGATCTTTATCAGCGGGCTGAAACAGTACGGTTTGTACGACAGTGTCTGGCAGGCTCTTGCTGTTCTGCTACCGGTAAATTCGGTGGGGGTGATGGGAGATGAAAGGACCTATGAAAATGCCGTGGTGCTGAGGGCCGTCGGGTCGACCGATGGCATGACAGCCGACTGGAGCCAGCTTCCGTACGATTTCCTGGGTAAAATGTCGAATGAGATCATCAACAGGGTGAAAGGGGTGAACAGAGTGGTTTATGACATCAGTTCCAAACCTCCTGCCACCATTGAATGGGAATAAGCTTGATCATTAACCAAAATACGGAAAGTTATGGATATCAGGAAATTAATTAAAAGGGGCCTTTTGGCGCTTGTTGTTGTTTTATTTCTGGTATCATCCGGCCGGTTTGCTTTCGGGCAAGTTGAACCGAAGAGGCATGTGGTCGGAGCAATCGATAATTTTTTCAGTATTTCGATCAAATACAATGTGTCTGTTGAAGACCTGAAAAAGGCCAATCCGGGGATTACCAGCCCGAAACCGGGCGATGTGCTGATCATCCCGACACCTAATGTGGCAACGACGCCCGAAAAGCATATTTACAAACCGAACAGGCCGGCAGGGGGAGATCCTTTCCGGATAGCGCTGATGGTGCCTTTTTACCTGGAACAGCTCGGCGATACGAGTTGGAGGCAAAAGCTTGAAACCTCCAGCATCCCTGATATTGCGCCATTCCGTTTTGTTCAGTTTTACCATGGTTTCCTGATGGCTGCCGACTCCCTGGCAAAAAAGGGATTGAATGCCGAAATTTATGTCTATGATGTCGATCAGCAGGTATCCAAAGCCCGGCATGCCATAGCCGACCCTGAGCTGAAGGAGATGGACCTCATTGTCGGCCCTCTTCTTAAGGGAGCATTTGAAGAGGTTGCTGCATTCGCCAATGACCATCATATTCCTATTGTCAATCCCCTCTCTACGAGAAATGATATCCTGGTGAATAATCCCTATGTCTTCAAATTGTCGCCATCAGTAGAATCACAGCCGAAACTGGTAGCAGATCTGATACGGCGCGATTTCATCGACCATAACATCATCTTTTATATCCCAAACCGTGTCCAGAACACAGAGCTGATCGGAAGATATTCGGAAGCGATCGAAGAGTCGATAGGTAAAGGAAGAAAGGAAATAACGGTGATCGATTACGCTACCGACAGCATCCGCGGTTTTCAGAGCCATGCTTCAACCTCACGCCCTAACCTGGTCGTCATTTTTTCTGAGAATGAGGTCCTGCCGGCAGCATTGCTGAATAAGCTGAATGCCATGAAATCCGATTATGAGATGACGGTGATCGGGTTGCCCGAATGGGATAAATTTACCACGATTGAGCTGGGGTATATGATGCCGCTCAATGCGCATGTTCTCATGGCCAATTATGTCGATTACCGTTCCGATGCCATAAAAGGATTTGTAAATGCCTACAGGGTGAAATACTACGATGAGCCGCTGACCTATGCTTTTTCAGGATTCGATGCCGGCTATTATTTTATGGGGGCACTTATGGAATTCGGGAAAGATTTTGTTAACCATACGGATGAAATCCGTATCCCCGTTATCCAGAACCAGTTTCATTTCAAGCGGGCAGGCAATGATGGTTTCGATAACCTTAACTGGAATATTCTGTATTATTATGATTTTTCACTTTTCCGGAAATATTCCTATTGATTTAGACCGAATTCGGACTGGTTTTTCAACTATTCTGCTCTTTTCAAAAAATTATTTGATTCTTCAGCCATTTTTCTTTTTTGTATAAGATAAAGCACTAATTTTGTCCTGTTAATTTTTTAACAGTGTTAAATTTTAACATAATTAAACTATAAATCTTTACATCATGAATTTAGAGAAGATAATGAACGACCTCGAGAAGAAACACCCGGGTGAAGCTGAATACCTGCAGGCTGTACGCGAGGTTTTGGAATCGATCGAAGAAACGGTAAATGAGAATCCCCAGTTTGAAGCCGCCGGGATCATCGACCGGATTGTGGAACCTGACCGGATTTTAACATTCAAGATTCCGTGGGTTGACGATCAGGGCAAGGTGCATGTCAATCTCGGTTACCGTGTTCAGTACAACAATGCTATCGGGCCTTATAAGGGCGGGCTGCGTTTCCACCCGAGTGTGAACCTGAGCATTTTGAAGTTCCTGGGATTTGAGCAGATATTCAAGAATGCCCTGACCACGCTCCCGATGGGTGGTGGCAAAGGGGGTTCTGATTTTGACCCGAAAGGCAAATCAGACGGTGAAATCATGCGTTTCTGCCAGTCGTTCATGCTGGAACTTTGGAAGATTATCGGACCCGAGACCGATGTGCCGGCAGGTGATATTGGTGTTGGAGCCAAAGAGATCGGATTCCTCTATGGGATGTACAAGAAACTAACCCATGAGCATACGGGTGTTCTGACCGGTAAAGGATTGAACTGGGGCGGAAGCCTTATCCGTCCGGAAGCCACCGGATTCGGAGCCGTGTATTTCGCACAGGAAATGCTTTCAACCCGTGGAATGTCGATAGAAGGTAAAACGGTTTGTATCTCCGGTTTCGGAAACGTGGCCTGGGGTGCAGTCACTAAAGTGAACCACCTTGGCGGAAAAGTCGTGTCCATCTCCGGACCTGATGGTTATATCTATGATCCGGATGGCATTTCAGGTGAAAAGATCGAATATATGCTTGAACTGCGTGCATCGAACCAGGATATCGTAAAACCTTATTCGTATGAGTTTCCGAATGCCCAGTTCCACCAGGGCAAGCACCCGTGGGAAGTGAAGTGCGATGTGGCATTGCCCTGCGCTACACAGAATGAGCTGAATGCAGAAGATGCCCGCAACCTGGTGAAGAACGGATGTATTTGCGTCGCTGAAGGCGCCAATATGCCCTCCACTCCCGATGCAGTTGAAATCTTTATCCAGAACAAACTCCTGTTCGGACCCGGAAAAGCAGTCAATGCCGGTGGTGTAGCCACCTCAGGCCTTGAAATGTCGCAGAACTCCATGAAACTCGGCTGGCCGAGAAATGAAGTCGATGCCCGCCTGCACCAGATCATGCGCGACATCCATGCTTCCTGCGTAAAACACGGTACCGAACCCGACGGATATATCAACTATGTTAAAGGCGCCAACGTGGCCGGCTTCCTTAAAGTAGCCAATGCCATGATCGACCAGGGCGTCATTTAATCTGACTGACATAATCTTTTTAAGAGAGGCTTTCTCACAGAGTGGAGAAGCCTCTTTTTCATTGGTATTTTTTTAAATTTACAGGCAACCATTCAGGGCGATGGTGTTTTAATCTCAGCGGATTTGTTGATGAAGCTAGAAAAGGCGCTAATAAAGGATGTGCTGGATAACCGTTCCAACGCCGTAGAGGCGCTGTACGACCGGTTTGCGCCTGCCATGCTGAGCCTTTGCTTCCGTTATACGGGAAATATCCAGGATGCCGAGGATGTACTGCATGAAGGCTTCATCAAGATCCTGAAAAGCCTCGGGGATTTTAAACCACGGCAGGAACATTCGCTGGAGGCCTGGATGAAACGGATCATGACCAATACGGCGCTGAATTTTCTTCGCGACCATTCAAGGGAGAAGAGAATCCTTGACATCGATTCCGTCAGGGAGAAGGATTTTATCCTGGAAGATGATGACGTGGGAACGGATATTTACAGTTTATCCGTTACGCAGGACCAGATCATGGAACTGATCGCCGCCCTGCCACTGGGGTACCGCACTGTATTTAACCTGTATGTTTTTGAGGATCATTCCCATAAGGAAATCTGCGAGCAGCTGGGCTGCTCGGAAAACACATCCAAATCCCAGCTGCGAAAAGCCCGTGCTTTACTTCGGGCAAGGATCATTGAAATGGCAAACTTAATTAAAGTGAAATAAATGAAAGAGCATCCCGAACCATTCGACCAGCATCTCAGGGATTCGCTGAAAGGGCACCGGCTCACACCCAGTGACGAGGCCAGGAAAGCGTTCCTGCAGGAAGCTGCCGCCATTGTTCCGGACAGAAAAAAGTGGTACAAATGGTACTACCTTCCGGCCGTCCTCGTGCTGATCTTCTCAGCCATTGCTGTCATTTATTTTACTCGCACCGAGACGCCATCTCATTTTGTTGAGAAATCCGCGGTCGATCTGATATCTTCATCAACCGGCCAGAATCCTGTCGATCCCCTGGTAAATCCTCATTTACAAGAAGTCACTGCTTCTGCTTCATCATCATCTTATTCCGATTCCCCTTTCCAGACTGATACCGAAACCGAAAGTGTAACCGAAAGTGTAACCGAAACCGAAACGATAAAACAAAATGAACAAGCTGTCCTGATCCCTGAAAACCTGCACCAGGAAAAATTTGCGGTTGAGGCGGATGGACCCGACGTGGTTCAGGAACCTGTTGACCATGAGATTACTGGCTTGCCAATGACTCCTGTGATGAGTGGTTATGACACCTTGCAGACACACATTGACATTGATTCGACCGTTTACACCGGCAATGATTCTACCCCGGACCGAACGGACGTGTATGTTGAAAAACCCGGTCGCAATGAATATTTCCTGGTTGGATTGACAACCACGCCTGAGCTGATGTTCAATACGCTTGAAGGCGACAAATTTATCAACAATTTCGGCGTCGAAGCGGCGTTCGGATATGGAAAGATCTCTGTTCATACAGGGATCGGTGTCTCAATATCAAAAGGAATCGTGGAGAACGAGATCGAATACAACAGCTATCTCGGCACCTACAACCGGCTCGATTCGATCAGTTTTACCTTTAGTGAAAACAGCGGCGATTTTATTCCGGAGCTTTTCATGAGCACCGGGGAAGCCTGGGATGACGATGCCAGCTATGATTCGCTGGAAATCGTGAAACGTTACACCTATTTGCAGGTGCCACTGACGTTGGGATTCGATTTCCTGCAAAAGGAGAAGTTCTCGGCAGGCGTAAGGATAGGTACCACTATGTCGGTATTGCTGGATTCGAAACAACTGACGGGCAACTATGAACCCGGTCGGAACATCGTGATCGGGACCAGCCGGCTGACCCCCGACAGGGTTAAAACGACATGGCTGGCTACTGCCGGCATCAGCGGAACAGCGATGCTGTCACGCAAAATATACCTGGAGATTGAGCCCCAGGCGAGGTATTATTACGGATCGGTCTATGAAGATTCAGGCAAGCTGAAAAAACCATGGTCAGTAGGGGTGAGGCTGGCAATTTGGTATAAATTTTAAATGGTCATAAGGTGGTCATATGGTGGTCATAAGGTGGTGATAAGGTTGTCATAAGGTTGTTATAAGGTGGTCATAAAGTGGTCATAAGGTGGAATTTGGAATTTGGAATTTGGAATTTTAAATAGTGTGTCATGAAAAATATAATAATTCTACTGATAGTAGTTTTCCCTGGTATTACTGGTTTTTCTCAGGGATGGGTATCCATCAGCGGAACGGTGTACGACGTTGACAACGGGATGCCGATACCGGGCCAGAGTGTGACCATCATGTCGGACTCTGCAAACGGAACTTTCTATTACAATGTCGTGGTTACCGATTCATTGGGCCATTACTTCGATCTTCTGCCGGTCGCTCCGGGAACCGTCAATTCAATTACTGTCCAGGTTACGGATTGTAACGGTCTGATAATGAGTTTCGCCATATGGATAAATCCAAATACCAGTCAATACATACAAGACTTTTATATATGCACCGCGACGGTCATCTGCCAGGCCTGGTTTACATTTCGACCCGAACCCGAGGGTTCGGCAACCTCCTACCGTTTTCTTGACGCTTCAACCGGGAACGGTTATACGACATTCTGGAGTTTTGGAGACGGAACGTTTTCTGAGGAGCAGAACCCGCTGCATGCTTTTCCGGGTCCGGGTACATATGAGATCTGCCTGACAATTCAGGGGACGTCATGCCAGGATGCTTTTTGTATGAGCCTGACGATCAGCGATACCGTTTACCGGCAGATATACGGGCAGGTTTTTGCCGGGAATCTGCCTGTGCAGTCCTGTGAGGTTTATCTTTATTCACAAGCCCCTGCCGGTGGAGGGTACACGCTGCTGGAAGAAGGCTTTCCGGTCGATTCAAACGGCGTCTTTTATTTTACGCTGGTTCCGGAAGGCGTTTACCTGTTGCAGGCTGTTCCGGCCGGATCCGATTCATACCTGCCTGCATATTTCGGAGATGCCATCTCATGGCAACAGGCTGCGCCCATCATCATTGGCGAACCGGAGAATCCGTATAATATTCATCTTGAGGAAATCGGGGTAGGCAATGCTTTAAGCGGCCCGGGATCTATCCTCGGTCAGGTCAATACAGTCGGAATGGAACGTTCGGGTGTCGGCCTGATCAATATTCTCCTATTAAATGAGAATTATATACCCTTAGGTTTCAGCGATGTGAACGAAGCAGGTAAGTTCAGCTTTCCCTCCGTTCCTTTTGGTCAGTATTTTCTGAAAGCTGAATTATCGGGTGTTTTGAGCGATATGGTAGGGGTAATGGTCGACCAGGTGAGGCCTGAAGCAATGATCACGCTGAATTACACCGGCAATAATGTTTTGGGACAGGAGGAGCTAGGCCGGCTGGAAGTAATGGCCCGGGTATACCCCAATCCGTCTGATGGACCCGTTAGCGTTGAGATTATGATAAATGATGACGAACTTTTCCGTGCTGAATTATTCACCGCATCCGGAAAAATAGTTTCCACGAGAGATATTTTCTTGTCGCCTTCCCGGAATACATTTTCATATGATTTGAGCGAATATAATCCGGGACTGTATATTTTAAAACTGAGTTCGGATAAACGGAATGGCAGTTTGAAGATTCTCAGAAAATGACAGATCATCTTCTTTTTAAACTTCTTGACTTGAAGAATTCGTAAAGGGTGAGATTCATCAGTAAAAGATTGACCAGGTAGGCAAAATCTTCGACCGGGATCGTATAGATCCGCATGGCCAGGTTCTCTTCATCATTATAACCCACCACCGGCATACTGGTCAGTACACCATTTACAAGGAAAAATGGGATAAGGCTGAGCGCATAGGCCACATAGAAATGAAACATCCAGGTTTTATGTGTTTTCAGAAAGAACTGCAGGCCGATAATAAAGGTTGCCATTCCAAAGTTGACAGCGGTATAAATTCTGTCAATATTTACCAGTGTAATCACAAGGAAGATGATGAACAGGATGATATTGACCGGGATGATGAAACCTTTCCATTCTTTTTTTAGATATGCCCGGGATACCTCGTATATAAATATGCAGCAATACGGAATGATGATAAAGAATAGCCACTCTTCAACCGGTAAGCCCTGAATGAAAAGCCCGGTGACAAAATCCTTGTTGAACCACCAGACATTATGTTTTGTGAAATAGATGTCCCAGATGATGAAAACAGCAGCCGTTATCAATGTTGCCGGGAAAAGATATTTCCAGTTCCGGAAGAAGGCAACTTTTTTGTCGAAACTGAGGATGAACGGGATTAATACCGAACCGGCCAGCAACAGGGCATAGGTGAATTTTTGCCATTCCATACCATCAGATACTTCCAAGTTTAACCTTCAGGTAACAACCTGCCAGAAGAAGCATTTTCCGGAAATTGGAGATACGGTATCGTTTTTTCAGGATAAAAGAGGCATCGGTCCGTTTTATTTTATCGAATAATTTCTGGTAATACATGTAGGCCAGGTATACGCCCAGTTTAGCTTCCCTGTTCAGATTCCGGATTCCGGCCATGGCTTCGTCAAAGTCTTTCTGGATATCTGATTCGATCTCCCTTTTGGCATTATTGTCGAAATTATTGAAATCCACGCCCGGAAAATAGAACCGGTCACGGTCTTCAAGATCAGACTTGATATCACGTAAAAAATTGACTTTTTGAAAAGCTTCTCCCAGTTTGCGGGCCGGGTGAACCAGTACTGTGTAGTTTTTATCTTTATAGGTAAATACTTTCAGGCACATCAGGCCGACCACCTCCGCCGATCCGTAAATATAGTGATGGTATTTCTGCGCATCGTAGTCTTTGCTGTTGGGGCACAGATCCATTTTCATACTGCGGAGAAATGATTTGATCATCTCATCTTCGATGCCGTATTGGCTGACCACCCATTGAAAGCTGTGGAGGATCGGGTTTGTGCTGAACCCTTTGCTGATGGCCTCGAATGTCTCGGCTTCAAATCGCCTGATCTCCGCTCTTTTATCCTGGTTATGAAAGGTATCGACGATTTCATCTGCAAAACGGACAAAGCCGTAGATAGCATAAATAGGCTTCCGAAGCGGTTTGCCCAGCAACCTGACACCCAATGAAAAACTGGTGCTGTATTTCTTTGTGGTTATCTCACTGCAAGCGAGAGCATTATCTAAGAACAAGTCCATATTTCTCCTGAATTCTTTCCGTTACAAGTCGTGAACTGATCACTGTCATAGGCAAGCCTGTGCCAGGTATGGTGGATGCGCCGACGTAGAATACATTTCCGAACACCTCATCATAATTTTTGGGCCGGAATCCCCCGATCTGGTTGAGGTCATGCGCCAGGCCGAGCCCGCTTCCCCGGTAAAGATTGAAAGTGTCCTGCCAGTTAATGGGGTCCATGATCGTCAGAGAGGCCAGGTTGGACCTGATATCGAATCCGATCCGCTGCGACAGGTCAGTCAGGATATTATTGGCCAGTTCCTCGCGGTCCGACCAGTCGGGCTTATAACGGAGGTCAGGCACAGGGCAAAGGATGAACATGCTTTCGCTCCCTTCGGGTGCACACTCCGGGTTATGCCTCGAATTGACATTCACATAATAATATGGTTTGGAAAGGCTGATGGAATTCTTAAAGATTTTTCCGGCATATTCTTCAAAATTATTTCCCAGGAAATAGTTGTGATGATGAAGGGAGGAGACTTTTCCTTTCACGCCAAGATACATTGTAAACGGCGCCAGGGTCCATTTCATCCTGTCGAGCTTCTCTTCCGAAAAGTTTTTCCTGTTAAAAATCTGCGAACGGAAACCCGCCGCATCGGCATTGATCACAAAGACATCGGCATAATACCGGTTTCCTTGCGAATCGACCAGGTAATCCAGGTTACCCCCTTCCTGCTCAAATCCGGTTATCTCCGTATTATACCTGATCGTAATATTGTTCCTTTTGAACTCCTCCATCAAACCCTCCACAATTTTATACATTCCGCCCTTAACATTATGGTAGCCGTCGTGAACCATTTCGGTATACGAAAGCAGGCTGTAAACTGCAGGGGTGTCGAAAGGCGTTGCGCCCAGGAAGAAGGCCACGAGTGAAAAGATCACTTTGACCTCGTGCGATTCAAAATGACGGTCCATCTCTTTCCACATCGACCGGATCATTTTGGGGGCGTGACCCCAGGGTACTTTAGACATCTGGAAAAGGAAATGGGCAAAACTGTTGAAGTTCTTGCGGATAATGACATCTTCGGTATCGTGAAAAAGCTTTCCGGCGCCTTCCAGGTATCGTTTCATTTTGGCCTCAAATCCCGGCTCGATGGCTTCAAATTCTTTCGCCAGTTTTTCGAGATTCTTATGAATGAGATAGAACTTGTCGCTGTTGGCAAAGTTGACGGCATACAGCGGATCAAGCTCAACGAATTCAAAGGGCATTTTAATGCCCGTTGAATTTACAAACTCTTTGAATTCATAGCTCATGCTGAAGAAAGTGGGAGCCATATCCCATGTGAATCCGTCTTTTTTCAACTGATTAAGTCTTCCTCCGGGCTGGTGGTATTTTTCAACCATTTCAACCTGATAACCGATCTTGGCTAAACGGATGGCGGCGGTAAGACCACCTAAACCTGAACCGACAATGAGCGCTTTTTTCATTTTTTGATTTGGTTCCCGAAATTAAGAAAAACAAGAGACTTTAAAACATATCTTTGTTTAAAATGTTCAAAAATGCCCGGAAAAGTTGCGGTAATCGGTGCTGGGATAGGCGGAATAGCCGTTGCTGTCAGAATGGCATTGAAAGGATACCGGGTTGATGTTTTTGAAAAGAACAGTTATCCGGGCGGTAAAATGGCCGAATTAAGGCACGGAGGATACCGTTTCGATACAGGCCCATCCCTTTTTACCCTCCCCGGGCTTGTTTCCGAACTGTTTGAACTGGCCGGCGAATCGATGGACGACCATCTTCCTTATCGTAAGCTGGATGAAACCTGCCGATATTTTTTCCGTGACGGAATGGTGATCCATGCTTTTTCCACTCCGGAAAGATTTGCGGATGAACTGCAACGGAAAGCCGGTGAAGATCCGGCCCGTGTGCTGAAGTACCTGTCTGACAGCAGGAAAATTTATGAACTGACTGATCCCGTTTTCATCAGCAATTCCCTTCACCTGAAAGGGAATTACCTGAAAACCCCTTTTTTGAAAGCATTCCTGCAGCTATACCGGCTGAAGCCGTTCAGCACCCTTCACCGGGTAAACAGGAATTACTTCAGCCACAGCAATACGGTTAATATATTCGATCGCTTTGCCACCTATAATGGATCGAATCCTTACCTGACCCCCGCAACCCTGATGGTTATCCCGCATTTGGAGCACAATACCGGCGCTTATTTTCCTGAAAAAGGGATCTATGGCATTGCTTCAGCACTGACTGAACTTGCCGGGAAAAAGGGCGTTAAGTTCCATTATAATAGTAAAGTGGATGAAATCCTGGTAAAAAACGGAAGGATTTCAGGTATCAGAGTGTCCGGCCAGGGTGAAATAGAATACGACATGGTTATCAGCGATGCCGACATCTGGTTCATTTACAGGCATTTGTTGAAGCAAAAGCCTTTTCCGGAAAAGTGGTTCTGTCATGAGCGTTCCTCCTCCGCTTTGATATTTTACTGGGGAATGAAAACACAATCGGAGAATCTCGGGCTTCATAATATCCTTTTCGCAAAGGATTACAAAGAGGAATTCGATTGCCTGTTCAATAAAAAGGTGATCCATGATGATCCTACGGTTTACCTGTTTATTAGCAGCAAGATGGTAAAAGATGATGCGCCCGGGGGATGTGAAAACTGGTTTGTTATGATCAATACTCCGGAGAATTGCGGGCAGGACTGGGATTCGATGATTACCGCAGCCCGGGCGAAGATCGGGGAGAAGATACTGAGAATGACCGGAATTGATGCCGGACGTTACCGGCAGTTTGAGTTTGTCATGGATCCGCGGGGTATTGAAGAGAAAACCGCTTCGTACCGGGGATCACTCTATGGAAACAGTTCTAATTCGATGTTTGCCGCTTTCCGGCGCCATCCGAATTTTTCCGGTATTAAAGGCCTGTACATGGTCGGTGGCAGTGTCCACCCGGGAGGAGGAATCCCTCTTTGCCTTTCTTCCGCTAAGATTGTTTCGGGGATGATACCTGATTTAAAGTGATTTTATTATGATAGAGAATGTCAGAAAATACCCGGTGATCATGATCGCAGTGATATCGTTCTACTACATGGTCGGTATCATTGGTCTTTCACTTGAAACCACGCGGGAATTGTTCCGGGCGCTTGTCCCGTTCACCCTGTTGTTCAGCCTCTATTTTCTCTGGCTCTTTCATGAAAATCCCGGCCTTAGGTTTTACCTGGTATCACTGGTGATCTTTTTACTTGGGTTTTTTATTGAAGTGGTCGGTGTAAAGACGGGCTGGTTTTTCGGGCACTATGTTTACGGCGAAACACTCGGATTCAAAATCCTCTCAACACCGCTGATGATCGGTGTAAACTGGCTTTTCCTGATCATTTCCTGCTGGTCGCTCACCGGCTTGTTCCTGCGGAACCGTTGGCTTCGCTATAAGACAGGGGCACTATTCATGGTGATTTACGATATTTTCCTGGAACCGGTTGCGGTCAGGCTCGACATGTGGAGCTGGCACGGAGATAAAATCCCGCTGCAGAATTATATAGGCTGGTACATCACTTCCTGGTTGCTATTCATCATCCTGGACCAGAGCAGGGTCAGCGTGAAAAACAAAATCGCCCCTTCTTTGTTTATCATCCAGTTTTTATTTTTCGTCATCTTAAACATCATCAATTTCTTATCCTGAATGGGAGTTATAATCGCTCTGACAATCCTGGTTGCGTGGGCAGCCCACCTGGCTTACATCCTTGCCGGCCTGGAGATTGACTATGCCTCCCCCTGGTTTTATTTTCATATTTTGCTCCAGGCCTACCTTTATACCGGGCTGTTCATTACGGGGCATGATGCAATGCACGGGGTGGTCTCCTCCAACCGCCCGGTTAATCAGGCAATCGGTTACACAGTGGTATTTCTTTATGCCGGCATGTGGTACCGGAAACTCATCCGTTATCACGGGATGCACCACCAGTTTCCCGGTACCGAAAGAGATCCCGATTACAGTACGGGATCACAGAACTTTTTTGTCTGGTGGTTCCGTTTTATGATCCATTATATAACCTGGATACAATTGCTGATCATGGCCGCACTATACAACATTCTCACGATCTGGCTGAGCGACCGGCAGGTGATATTATTCTGGGTCCTTCCGGCTGTTCTGAGCACGTTTCAGTTGTTTTACTTCGGGACGTATGTGCCTCATAAAAGGCCGCATACCGGTCAGATGGGCCCGCATAAGGCCAGGACACTCGCGAAATCACATCTCCTGGCCATGATAACCTGCTACTTCTTCGGATACCACCGGGAACATCATGAATCGCCCCGAACACCCTGGTGGCAGCTATACAGGTTAAAATCCTGAATCCATGATCAGGGCCGGGCACCGGAAATTTTTTGTCATCTTCTTCGACTTTTATACGAAATGGATGCTTCGCCGACATTTTCAGCGGATAAACATTTATACTTCCCCGGATGAGACCGATAAGCCTGTCATAATGATCGGCAACCATTTCAGCTGGTGGGACGGGTTTATCGCCAACTATATCAATCTGGAGCTTTTCCGCAGAAAGATTCACATCATGATGCTGGAAGAACAACTGCGCGGCCGGATGTTCCTGAATAAAGCCGGCGCTTTTTCCATCCGGAAGAACAGCCGGTCGGCCATCGAAAGCCTCGACTATACCGTTGGGCTTCTGGAGAACCGGGATCATTTGGTTGTTTTATACCCCCAGGGAGAATTCCAGTCGGTCTACAGTTCCCGGATCGGTTTTCAGCCAGGCATTATGCGTGTTCTGAAGGGATTGCGAAAACCGGTTCAGATGGTTTTTTATGCCGCACTCACCGACTACTTTTCATCATTCAGGCCGCATTTGTCGATTTATCTGGAAACGGTTGACCCTGATGATCTTCAGGATATAAAGGCCCTGGAGAATGCCTACAACGATTTTTACAACGCCTGTAAGGAAAAGCAAATGAAGGAATGATGGAATATTTGGCCTACGCAGCGGTTGCCTATCTTGCCTTACGGTTGCTGGTGATCCTGGTCAATCAGTTCTCAGGCACTGAAATGACCATAAGTCCCGGATCATCGTCCAAAACCGTTTCGGCGCTCATCCCTGCCCGGAACGAGGAAGAGAACATTGGCAGGCTGCTGGATGACCTTTCTGCCTCCGAGTATCCTCATCTCAGGATCTTTGTTTATGATGATGAAAGTGAAGATAGAACAGCGGATATTGTTATTGAAAAAAGCCGGATGGATGACCGGATCATCCTGATCAGGGGAAGAATTCCGGGGCCCGGCTGGCTCGGAAAAAATCATGGCTGTGCCCGGCTGGCAGAAGCAGCAGTAGGAGATTATTTTTTGTTTATTGATGCCGATGTTCGTGTCAGTAAAACGCTGATCAACAGTGCCGTACAAAGTATGGAACAACATCAGCTGGCTTTGTTGTCGATATTTCCGGTGCAGATGATGAATAGTACCGGGGAATGGTTAACGGTGCCGCTGGTGAACAGGATATTGGTCGCTAACCTCCCTCTTTGCCTGGTAAACAGAAGTTATATACAGGCTTTTTCGGCTGCGAACGGGCAATTTATGATGTTCAAAGCGGATGTTTACCGCCTGCACAGGTTTCATGAACGATTCAGTGACGAAAAGGTCGAAGATATCAGGATCATCCGTTTTATGAAAAGCCTTCGCCTGCCTGTCCGTACTTTGCTCAGCGACGGGCAGATAAAATGCAGGATGTACCGCGGATTCGGAGATTCGATGAATGGGTTTGCCAAGAATATCCATGCATTTTTCGGAAGAAACTGGCTCATCCTATTCGTCTACGTGATTCTGACCACTACGGGGCCGTTCGCCACATGGAATACTTTTGGCTTTACCGGCCTTATATTTTACCTCTCAGGCCTGATCCTTTTCAGTATTTTGGTTTCTTTGCAAAGCAAACAGCCTGTTTGGCGCAACCTTTTGCTGATGCCTTTTCAGCAGGTAATAGTCGTGATGATCGCATTTCTGGCAGCCTTCAGGCACAGCACCGGCACCTTGAAATGGAAGGGGAGGAGGGTTTAAGACGAGGAAAAGGGAAAAAGGAAAAGGGAAAAAGTACTTTTGCAGTATGATTAAATACTTTGGAATTGACTAGTAAAGCTTCAGTTATCCTGGTTCCGGGCCGGGAAAGTTCGGTTCTGCGGCGGCATCCCTGGATATTTTCCGGGGCTGTCAGGAATGTTCAGGGTAATCCGTCGGCCGGTGAGACCGTGGAAATATATTCTTCGGCAGGGCAGTGGCTCGCCAGGGGAAGTTACTCGCCCGGGTCGCAGATCAGGATCCGCATCCTTACTTTTGACGCGGGAGAGACAGTGGATGAAACATTTTTCGAAAACAGGATCAGGAGGGCAGTGGAACTTCGACAATCTCTGCCGGGATTCCGGGAGGGCAATTGTGCCCGTCTGATTTTCAGCGAATCGGATAGTTTGCCGGGATTGATCGTCGACAAGTATGATGACTTCCTGGTGTGCCAGTTTCTATCTGCCGGGGCCGAGTTCTGGAAAGATATCATAACCCCTAAACTTCAGGAGATTATACCCTGCCGGGGAATCTTTGAGCGCTCCGATTCCGACAGCCGGGCCAAAGAGGGGTTTGCGGAGCGAACAGGTTTGATTTCAGGGGAAGAACCTCCCGCCAGGGTAGCGGTTGATGACGGTAAGATGAAGTTTTGGGTGGATATCCGGCAGGGGCATAAGACGGGATTTTATCTAGACCAGCGCCTTAACCGGCTGAAAATCATGGATTATGCCAATGGCAGAGAGGTTTTAAATGCTTTCAGTTATACAGGGGGCTTTGGCGTGGCTGCTGCTATTGCCGGCGCTTCCACGGTAGTTAATGTCGATTCGTCGAAAGATGCACTGGAACTGGCAACCGAGAATTTCCGGCTGAACGGGCTTGCCTTGGAAAAGTCGGACTTCGCCGAGGACGATGTTTTCCAGCTATTGCGCGAATACCGCGACCGGCGGCGGCAATTTGATATGATCGTCCTGGATCCGCCCAAGTTTGTGGCGTCTGCCAGCCAGCTGGACAAGGGCACGCGCGGTTATAAGGATATCAACCTGTTGGCATTCAAGCTGCTGCGGCCAGGTGGAATACTGGTTACATTTTCTTGCTCAGGGTATGTAAAACCCGACCTTTTTGCTAAGATTGTTTCCGATGCAGCCCTTGACGCCGGAAGGGATGCCGTTATCGTGGAAAATCTCCATCAGTCCCCCGATCATCCGGTAGCGCTTAATTTTCCTGAAGGCCTTTACCTGAAAGGATTGATCTGCCGCGTAAGTTGAAAATTTAACGGTCAGATTATCAGGCTATTATTTCATTTAAGGCCAGAATGATCCGGAAGGCCAGCACCGTTAGCAGGCATACGGGAAATATCCATGATGCGAACGTCATTTCACTGGTTTCCTTTTTTGTCATTAATAATACAGGCGGGTCGAGTTTATAGCGGATGAAGATCATGACAGCGGGGAGATTCATCATGACCAGCCCGGCAAGTTCTTCATACGGGGGCCCGGGAAGGAAAAAAAGAGTGGCGGCAATGGATGTGATGAAAAGGGGAACCAAAATGGAGGCCAGCATGAAGTCGTGATTGCCGAGCCTTGAATGATTCCGGCTCAATAAAGCTGCGTGTAAGTAATAGTCTTTCAGCAACTTGTTAGTTATAAGCAAATAGAGTATAAATGACAGTATGCCGGCGCTGAACAGCACCAGCGGCCCGGCATACAGCCAATCGAATACAAAAAAGACATTGGTTCGGACGACCAGGTTGAAAGGGGTCATCCCCAGGATTCTATAAACCAGAAAGAATGCAAACCAGGTCAGGAATAAATCTTTGTAATGGGGCTGAGGGTCTTTTTCCTTTTTCGGAAGATATATCAATACAATTATTATAGCCATGATAACCAACGGCATCAGGTAGATTATCAGGACATTCTCCTGGGTCCAGTTGGAATCGGCCCCTTTGATTATTAGTTTGTTGTACAGCCAGGTGATTTTGAAATCAAACAGAAAAGCTCCCGTGATAACCAGGAGCTTTTCTGCGATAAATGATAAAAAGTAAGCAGTTAGTGTATACGAAGAAATCCTGAAAAGGAGGTTCCTGAAAATTTTCCCGTTTCCCGGCAAATGATCGGAATGCATAGGAAAATTATTTTTTAAGCAGGTCCCTGATTTCTGTGAGGAGTTTTTCTTCGTTAGATGGTTCGGGTGGCGCCGGTTCCGGTTCCGGTTCAGCGGGTTTGGCCCTGAGTTGCTGCATTTTGGTCATCGACCGGATCGCCATGAAGATCGCAAATGCAATGATCAGGAAATCGATGATGTTCTGGATAAACATCCCGTAATTCCAGGTCACCGCTGCTACTCCTTCGGCTCCTTCCTTTATAATAAGCTTCAGGTCTTTGAAATCAACCCCTCCCAGGAGCAATCCCAGGGGCGGCATAAGGATGTCGTTGACAAAAGAGGTGACAATCTTTCCGAATGCGCCGCCAATGATCACGGCTACAGCAAGGTCGATCACGTTGCCTTTCATGGCAAATTCCTTGAATTCTTTAAGCAGTCCCATATTCTTTTTGGTTTAAGTGAAACAATAATTTAAAAGATATAAAAATTCAAAATGACTATAAAGATATTTAAATGTTAAAGAATCATAACCATTTTTTTCGCCGGAAATAAATGAGCATTCCGACGGTTAACAAAAACATTATGCCCAGAATAGTATAGTACCCGTATTTCCAGCCCAGTTCAGGCATATTCCTGAAATTCATTCCGTATATCCCCGCGATAAAGCTTAACGGGATAAAGATCGAAGTGATGATCGTAAGCAACTTCATGACCTGGTTCATCCGAAGTGTCAGATTCGACAGGTAGCTTTCTTTTAGTTCGGCGCTGATTTCCCGGTAAGTATCGATATAGTCCAGCACCTGGACCATATGGTCGTAAATATCGTCAAAATAGGGAAGGGTATCTTTCATCACCAGGTCGGATTCGCCTCTCTTCAGTTTGTTAATGGCTTCCAGTGAAGGGATCAGCGCCTTTCGCAATTTGATGATCTCTTTTTTGATCTCCCTGTTTTTATCGATCAGGGTCCGGTCCGGATTCTCAAAGATCAGTTCTTCAAGCTCTTCCAGGCGGTCTCCCAATGATTCGGCAACAGCGTAATACCGGTCGATAATGATATCGAGGAGGGAATAAAGGATAAAATCGTTTCCCCGCTGCCGGATTCTGGTATTGCCTGCTTCCATCGCTGCCTTGATGGAATCGAACCAGGAATGGCTCCTCTCATGAAATGAAACGAGGTATCCGCTGCCGAGGATAAAACTGGCCTGCTCATCCAGGATCTCCCCTTCGCCGGAAATGTAAAAAGCTTTCAGGGTCAGGAAAAGCATGCCGCCCTGAATATCGAATTTGGGGCGGTGTTCGGTATTTAATATGTCTTCAAGAACCAGAGGGCTGATATTGAGTGCTTTGCCAAGACGGTCCATCAGGGTTGTGTCGTGCAACCCGCATATCTCAAACCAATTGTTTACCCCCTCCGATGTTTTCAGTTCATGGAGATCGATTACGGCAGTACTGGAAAATTCGGAGGAGTTGAAAGCCCAGTGCCTCACCGTTACAGAATCGGCAATCTTTTTGCCGATATGTACGAGCGAACCGGGCGGTAATCCGGTCTTTCCTGACTTCCTGGTATCTTTTAACGGAATTTTATTCCTGGGGGAGTGGTTCGTTTTTTTTCGGGATTTCATATTCCCGAAATTACGATTATTTTAGAATCCAATTATTCCATTAATAATAATCATCATCTTTATCTTCATAATAGGCCAGGTCATCGTACTGATCTTCCGAAAAATCATCGTTCAGATCTTCATCGAATTCTTCCAGGTCGTCTCCCGGGCCCTCCAGCATCAAATCGTTCTTGCCGTCAAAATCTTCAAGATCAACCTTATCGAAATCATCGCCGTAAGTATCTGCTTCTTCGTCGGTTTCATAAATGAACTCTTCGGCCAGGAACAACGCCTGGTCATAGTTCTTCCCTTTCAGTTCTTCAAAAATTTCCTGAAAGTCTTCATCGTCCTTGACCATCGGCTTGATCCTTTCGATATACTTGTTCAACCCTGAAATATCATCATTTTCAAGATAATTCTTGATGTTTTCCAGTTTCTCGAGCTTCTTCTGATCCATTGTTACTATTATTGTAAAAAGCGGATGCAAATATATTTTTCCTTTATTTATCTGCAACATTCAAAAATAAATTTTTATTGTGATTGTTTAATAAATGATTGTGTGGTAAATATTCGGTTTTATCCATTTTTTCACACCGATAATCGTTAATTTTGCCCGTTCTTAAGAAATGAGTTTTCTTTATCCATATATGTTATGGGGGTTGGCAGCGGTTTCCATCCCTGTTATCATCCACCTGTTTAATTTCAGGCAGTTCCGGAAGGTATACTTTACCAATGTCCGTTTCCTGGATGAGCTTAAGCAACAGACACGCCGCCAGTCGCAGTTGCGGCACCTGCTGGTGATGATCAGCCGGATGCTGGCAATTGCTTCACTGGTGCTGGCTTTTGCCCGCCCGTATATTCCTGTTGAAAAGGAGATGACACCGCCTCAGGCGGTGAACCAGGTGAGCATTTACATCGATAATTCCTTCAGCATGGAAGCTTTGTCGTCGGCCGGCCCGCTGCTGGAAGTGGCCCGGAATGCGGCGCGTGAAATTGCAGCGGGTTATAAATCGACCGACCGGTTTATGCTCACGGTGAACGAATTTGAAGGCCGTCACCAACGATGGGTGAACCGTGACGAATTTCTGCAGATGATCGGGGAGATCGTACCGACACCCGCTGTCAGGACCCTCTCGGAAGTGATCAGGCGGCAGCAAAACAGTCTTACCGGATCACACGGAGAATCCGTGACCAGCTACCTGATCTCCGACTTTCAAACCTCGATGGCAGACCTGGAGAATGTTAAACCGGATTCGCTGAACCCCTTGTTCCTGGTTCCCCTGCAAGCCGTCCGGTCTGAAAACCTGTATATCGACAGTTGCTGGTTCGTCTCGCCGGTCCACCAGATCGACCAGGGAGTAAAACTCGTGGCAAGAGTGGTCAACGATTCCCGGACCGATTACGAGAAGGTTCCGCTGAAACTATCCGTGAACGGCCTCCAGAAGGCTGTGGCCAGCTTTGATATTACCGCCGGTACCAATTACGACGTCGAAATCCCGTTTACCAACCATGAACCCGGAATCCAGCTGGGAATAGTCGAAATAACCGATTACCCGGTTGTATTTGACGACCAGATGTTCATTGTGTACAACGTTGCCGGTTCCATCCCGGTGCTGGCCATCAACGGCAACCAGGAGAGCCCTTTCCTGAACTCTTTGTTCGGCAAAGATCCCGAATTCGGTTTTGTCAATAACCCGCTGGGAAATATCGATTACAACCGGCTTCGTGAATTTGAACTCATTATCCTGAACGAAGTTGAAAACCTTTCTACCGGATTGATCCAGGAACTGACAATTTACCTTGAGAATGGAGGCTCCTTGCTTATCATCCCGTCTGAAAAACTGGATATTGGATCCTATACTGACTTTCTACAGTCAGTTAACGTGAATTTTTACGGTGAATTTACCCGTGAACTCACGCGCGTGACTGAGATCGACCGCGATAACCCTGTTTTTGCCGATGTTTTTGAGCGGAATGTCGCTTCTGAAAGAGGCGGGAACACGATGGACCTTCCTGAGGTCAGGAGCTTTTTCCCGGTTACCCGCAATGCCCGCACAGCACAGGTTCCGGTTATGACCATGCAGAATGGCAAACCATTCCTGACTATGGAAAAAGCGGGAAAAGGCCTGGTTTACCTGCTGGCTGTCCCACTGGCGGAATCCTCCGGTAATTTTGCCCGCCATGCCATCTTTGTACCGGCATTATACCGGATCGCACTCCTTAGTGCCGCCAGCGATCCGCTATACTTTGTGATCGGAAGGGATAACCGGGTATCCATGTCCAATCCCATGCTCAGCGGCGACTACGTGCTCAGGATTGTTTCATCCGGCGGCGACTATGAGTTCATCCCGGGAATGCAAACTCAGAATAATCTTTTTAATATTTTGATCAATAATCAGATACGGTCGGCTGGCCATTATTTCGTCAGAAAAGGCGAAGAGGATATCAAAGGGCTGGGATTCAACTATGACCGAAATGAGTCGGTTATGGAATTTTCCGGAGCGGAGGAACTGAACCGAATGATTGACAAATATGGATTTTCCCGGATGCGCGTCATTTCGGAAGATGGGAAACCTTTGGCGGAATCGGTGAAAGATATGAACCAGGGTACTGTCCTGTGGAGGTTATTTATTATTTTAGCCCTGGTTTTTCTGGCTTTTGAAATTGTTTTATTAAGATACTGGAAATTAAAATCATGAGGATTTTACGCGAACAGTCTGCCGGGCTGGTTATCGATATTCAGGAGAAATTATTTCCTTTTATTTCGGGAAATGATGCCCTGACCAGCAGCTCTGTTATCCTTGTCAAAGGATTGCAGGCGCTGAAAATACCCATAATAACCACCGTTCAGTATACCAAAGGGCTTGGCCCTACGATCCGGCCCCTCCGGGAGTTGTTGCCCGATGAAGAGACGATTGAAAAACTCTCGTTCAGTTGCTGCGACGACCCGGTTTTTATGAAGAAACTGGAATCGATACAAAAAAGATTCATCATTATCAGCGGCATAGAATCTCATGTCTGCGTTTTGCAAACGGTGACCGACCTGCTGGAAAAAGGGTACGTGCCGGTAGTGGCGGAGGACTGTGTTTCTTCCCGTAAACTCAATGATAAAAATATGGCGATTGCCCGGATGCGTCGCCAGGGGGCTATCATTACCACTTATGAATCGGTGCTGTTTGAGCTGCTCCGTTATTCCGGAACCGAAGAGTTTAAAGCCATTTCCAGGCTGGTTAAATAATATTTGTTAATACAGGGATGGATGAGATCAGGGAAGATATGACCGAAGGACGGGAAGAGCCGGGAAACCTCAATTCCGAACAATCCCCAGGCGCCGATACCCATCGGACGATCAAGATATCAGGGCTTTACGAGAACTGGTTTCTTGACTATGCATCCTATGTCATTTTAGAGAGGGCGGTGCCGGAAGTGATCGACGGGCTGAAACCTGTACAGCGGCGCATTCTCCATTCCATGAAGCAACTGGATGACGGGCGGTTCAATAAAGTGGCCAACATCATCGGCCATACCATGCAATACCACCCGCACGGCGATGCTTCCATCGGGGATGCCCTGGTCCAGCTGGGGCAGAAAGACCTGCTGATCGAAACGCAGGGGAACTGGGGCAACATCCTTACTGGCGACAGTGCGGCAGCGCCACGCTACATCGAAGCCAGGCTTTCAAAATTTGCCCTGGAGGTCGTCTTTAATCCAAAGACTACTCCCTGGAAACCATCTTACGACGGCCGGAACAAAGAGCCGGTCACCCTGCCGGTCAAATTCCCGCTGCTGCTGGCCCAGGGAGTGGAAGGAATCGCCGTCGGACTTGCATCAAAGATCCTTCCCCACAATTTTATTGAGCTGATCGACGCTTCCATCAACATCTTAAAAGAAGAAGAATTCGAAATCTATCCCGATTTTCAGACCGGCGGACTGATCGATGTTTCGAGGTACAACGACGGCGCCCGGGGAGGCAAGGTGAGGATCAGGGCGAAGATCAAAAAGATCGACAACAAAACGCTGGTCATACAGGAAATTCCCTTCGGCGTTACAACCACCAACCTGATCGATTCCATCATCCAGGCCAACGACAAGAAGAAGATCAAGATCAGGAAAATCGACGATAATACGGCTGCCGAAGCTGAAATCCTCGTCCATCTTGTTCCCGGTACCTCACCCGATCAGACCATCGACGCCCTTTACGCTTTCACCCTCTGTGAGGTGCCTGTCTCGCCCAATGCGTGCGTGATCCGCGACGGAAAACCGCAATTTCTGGATGTCAGGGAGATCCTCCGTATTTCCACCCGGAATACCGTCGGACTGATCCGGCGCGAACTGGAGATCAGGCTGGATGAATTGCGTGAACAATGGCATTATGCCAGCCTGGAGAAGATCTTTATCGAACATAAAATCTACCGGAAGATCGAAACCTGTGAAACCTGGGAAGAGGTGATCGAAACCATCGACAAAGGGCTGGCGCCGTTTACGAAAAAGCTGGTAAGGCCCGTAACGCATGAAGATATTGTCAGGCTGACAGAAATCAGGATCAAAAGGATCTCAAAATTTGATTCCAACAAGGCCGACGATTCTATCCTTTCGCTGGAGAATGAGATGGAAGAGGTTCAAAACCACCTCGATCATCTTATCGATTATGCCATTCTCTATTTCGAACAGATCAGGAAAAAGTACAGCGCCGGCCGTGAGCGTAAAACAGAGATCAGGAGTTTCGATACGATCGAAGCGGCGGCCGTGGCAGCAGCCAGCCAGAAACTCTATTTCAACCGTGAAGAGGGATTTGCAGGCACATCCCTGAAAAAAGACGAATATATCTGCGATTGCTCCGATATCGACGATGTGATCCTTTTCCGGGAAGACGGAACCTTCCTGGTCAGGAAAGTGGAAGGGAAGTTTTTTACGGGAAAAGATGTCGTTTACATCAATGTCTTTAAAAAGAATGATGAACGGACGATCTACAATATGGTCTACCGGGATGGCAAAAAGGGGTCGTGTTATGTGAAACGGTTCGCCGTGGTTGGCGTCACGCGGGATAAAGAATACGATCTGACAAAGGGAAACCCCGGATCAAAGGTTGTTTACTTTAGTGCCAATCCGAACGGGGAAGCCGAGATGATCAGGATTTTCCTGCGCCCGAAACCCAGGATGAAAAAAACCACTTTCGATTTTGACTTCAGTTCCATTGCCATAAAAGGCAGAAGTTCGCAGGGAAACCTGTTATCCAAAAACCCGGTACGCCAGATAGTTAAAAAAGAACATGGGGTATCGACGCTCGGCGCCCGGGGCATATGGTATGACGAATCGGTCAAACGGCTCAATGCTGAAGAGAGGGGAATCTTTCTCGGTGCTTTTGAAGGCGACGATAAGATCCTGACTCTTCATCGGTCAGGCGTCTATAAACTTTATAATTACGACCTGTCGACCCACTTTGATGAGGATATGCTCTTCATTCTGAAATTCGACCCGCAGATTACCGTATCCGCCGTTTATTTCGACGGCAATACCGGCACATACTATTTGAAAAGGTTTGCTATTGAGCCTTCGGATAAAGCGGTCGGTTTTCTGAATGAACACAAAGACACCCGGCTGGAAGAGCTGAGTATCGACTGGCTGCCCCGGTTGCAGTTAGCTTTCCTTGAAAAGAACGGAAAACAACGACCGGAAGAAATCATTGATGTGGCCGGTTTCATAGGGGTGAAGAGTTACCGTGCCAAGGGCAGGAAGCTGTCGGAACATGCCATCGGGCAGATACGCTGGCTCGATCCGTTGCCCTATGAACCGTCCGGGGAAGAGGATAATGGCGTAGAGCAAAAGGAAGAGGATGTCGTTTCCTTTGAAATCCTTCCGGCTGCGAAGCCTCCGGAGGAAGAACCTGAACCCCGGAAGCCAATTCCGCCCGAATCCGGGAATGATGAACACAAACCTCCCGAATCCGGTAAGCAGATCACCCTGGAATTTTTTTAATCATAACAGAGGAAAAGTAAAATAATGCTATGCAACCCGACAACAAAGTACATGATGTTAGTCCTTCAGTGAAATGGTGCGGCGTGCTTGATCACGATATCGTAACTTTCGACGTTGTTATGGAGACAAAGCACGGTACGACCTATAATTCTTATTTTATCGATGCTGAAAGAAAAGCCCTTATCGAGACAGTCAAAGAGGGATTCTGGGATGTTTATCTCGAAAAGCTCAGGCAGATAACTAACCCCGAAGAAATTGATTACATCATTCTCAATCACACCGAGCCTGACCATTCAGGAAGCCTGGCGCATCTGCTCAAACTGGCCCCCGGCGCCACAGTGGTCGGAACCGGGAATGCTATCCGCTATCTGAAGGAGATGATCTATACCGATTTTCCGCATATTGTTGTAAAAGACGGTTATACACTCGACCTGGGCAATAAAACCCTGCAGTTTATCAGCGCCCCCAACCTGCACTGGCCCGATACCATGTACACCTACCTGGCTGAGGAAAAGATTTTATTTACCTGCGATTCATTTGGCGCCCATTATTGCCACGAAGGTGTTTTTGATGATAAAGTGGGAGACTTTGATGAAGATTTCAGGTATTATTTTGATGTCATCCTGAAACCGTTCAGCAAATTTATGCTGAAGGCTATTGAGAAAGTCAATGCCCTGGATATAAACCTGATAGCCCCGGGTCACGGACCGGTTTTGAGGTCAGGATGGAAAAAACGAGTGGAACTTTCAGAAAAATGGGCGAAAGAACACCTGGATCTTCCCGTTAGCCGCAAAGTCTTTATCCCTTATGTATCTGCTTATCACAAAACCGGTAAGATTGCTGAAAAGATAAGAGATGGGATCATTTCGGCAGGAAACCTCGAAGCAGAGATCCTCGATATCGAAATGACCAGTATCGGCGACCTGGAACAGAAAGTTGCGGAGAGTGCCGCCCTCATTGTAGGGAGCACAACCATTAACCAGAACATCCTGCTTCCGGTTTATAAGCTTTTCTCGGTTATCAACCCGCTTCGCGACAAAGGCAAGCTCGCTGGAGGTTTTGGCTCTTACGGCTGGTCGGGAGAGAGCAAAGACCTGATTAAGAATAACCTGGAAAACCTGAAGCTGAACTATTTCGGTGAAGGAGTCTTTGTGAAATTCACCCCTAGCCCGGTTGAAGAAGAACAGGCCTTCGCTTATGGAAAAGCTTTCGGTGAAGAATTGCTCTCGGGCACAAATGCCGGCACAAAATCTGAAGGTTGAGAACGTTAAGGTCAGCCATACTATTGATCTTCATTGCAGCTTTGTTCACCGGTTGCACCCTCGAACAAAGACTGGCTTCCTCTTTTGTAAAGCTTGATCCGAAACCACAGGTATACCTTCTGGAGCCTGACCACATCTTTAAATATAACCTGAAAGAGTTTGAACTTTCGGGCTCCGACACGATGGACCAGGTTGTCAAAGACAGCCTCCTTCTTGAAAAGAGTTTGTTTTTGAATACTTTCAGTGATTCAGTGGTCATCGAAAGATTGATGGCCGGAATGATCAGCGGTCTTAAGAGGTCGGGCTTGAGCATCATTCCTGAAAGCGATATGGATTCATTGCTTGGCCAGGGGGGGAACCCGTTTATCCTCAACCTTGCCCAGTTCACTTTGGAAGAATATATTCATCCATACAGGAGCGAAGAAGAGGTATATGATGAAATTATTGTGATTGATGGAATTGATGTAAATGCGATCAATTTCAACTTATGGATGGAACTGGGAATTATGAACTCAGAAATGAAGAACAGGGTCCTTTTTTATTCTGATTTCCTGATGGATAAAATATCCGGAACCCTCAAACAAAACCTGATGACCGGCAAGATGAGCTTTGACTATTCCATCGATACGATCTCGCCCGGGTGGATAACGGAATTCGCTTATAAATTCGGAACCGTCTCGGCATCTTATTTTTATGATTACCTGTTGAATGAATATATAGGCGAAAAACTGCCCGATAACTATCCCTACGAAAGGTACTACTATCATTTTGATCCGGAACGGAGGCTGATTTACCCGGTAGATGAGAGCGAACGGCTTACCGAAATCAAGGAATGAGACCCATCAGGGCTGGAAAATAATTTTTCCCGACGACATGTTGCGGATGTACTGTTCGAGTGCCTGGTGAACCTCCTCGAGTGAGAAGGCGCACTGGATACGGGTTACAAGTATCCGTGATACCATCAGCTGCTGAAGCTCGTCACTGATCTCCTGGAATCTTTTGCTGCCGATTTCTATCTTCCAGTCGCCCAGGTTAAATCCCCTGATGGATTTTGATTTGAATATAACTTCAAGAGGATTGACCATTCCTATCGGTTTTCCGGATAATCCGCCATAAACAACCAGTTCGGAGCCTGGTGGCATGGCGTTGATTATGGTACCTGAGATATCCCCCCCGACCGCATCAAATGCAATGGTGGCCCTTACTTCACGGGCTATTGCAGCCAGACCGGATTCAAAATCAGGATCGTTCATGCTGAGCACATGCTTTTCCCCGGCATCCTGCAAAACCTTGATATGATCATCTTTACGCACCAGGTTAATGACCGGGATCCGGTTACGCCGGGCCAGGGTTCGGATAAAGATTCCGATTTGCCCTGAAGAGCCATTCTGAATAATGGCATTAGCCTTTCTGTCGAGAGCCATGCTGAACAACGCGAATGCGGTAAACGGGTTGATACATAGCGCGGAAGCCTGATCGTCATCCAAATCTTCTCTGATAGTCAGGCAGTTATTAAAATCCGTGAGAAAGTACTCCGCCCAAGTTCCATTCTCATCCGACTGGGAAAAGCAGCTCACCCTTTTTCCAAGCAGCGCCTTTGCTTCGCGATGATCTCCGGTCTCAACCACGGTTCCGGTGCATTCAAAACCCATTACCGCGGGCACCGGTTTGCGTATATTGTAACTGCCGCGCATAAAGGCAATATCGGAAGGATTGCAGGGCGAGGCAGCGACTTTTACCAGGACATTCCGGCCCGCAGGCTTTGGGATATCGGTCTCTTCCACATGGAGACTTTTTAATGCCCGGATCACGTTGGGGTTGTATTCAGGAAGAATAATTGCTTTCATAAGTTCACCATATTGCTTCTGGCATATACCGGTGCATCCTGCCTGCCATATTCTCCTTTGAGATATTTAAAATAACCGGTGATGGCGATCATGGCGGCATTGTCGGTACAATATTCAAATTTTGGAATGAAGACTCGCCAGCCTTTCGTTTCTCTCAGCTCCAGCAATTCGTTTCTGAGCCTGGAGTTGGCTGAAACACCCCCTGCAATGGCAATGTCATGGATGTTTAATTCCGAGGCTGCCTTGAGCAGTTTTTTCATCAAAGTTTTGATAATGGCTTTCTGGATGGAAGCTGCCAGATCGGCTTTGTGATTTTCGATAAACCCCGGGTCTGTTTTAAGATGGTCGCGGAGAAAATAGAGGAAGGAGGTCTTTAATCCGCTGAAACTGTAGTCGAGACCGGGAATAGAAGGCATAGGAAAGCGAAATGCATTTTCATCCCCCTCCTTTGCCAGTTTATCGATCAACGGCCCGCCGGGATAGGGGAGGCCCATGATCTTGGCCGCTTTGTCGAACGCCTCTCCGGCTGCGTCATCGATTGTCCTTCCCACAATCGTGAAATCGAAATAATCCTTTACGAGAACGATCTGGGTGTGCCCTCCCGATACCGTCAGACAGAGAAAAGGGAAATCCGGGGATTCTTTTTCCACCCCTGGTTCCATCAGGAAATGGGCCAGAATGTGCGCTTCCATGTGATCGGTATCGATGATCGGGATCCCAAGGGAAAGGGCAAATGCTTTGGCAAAAGAGGTGCCAACCAGCAGAGATCCGAGCAATCCCGGCCCCCGGGTATAGGCTACGGCATGCAATTGATTTTTATCTATCTTTGCCCTATCCAAGGCTTGTTGAACCACAGGAATGATGTTCTGCTGGTGGGCTCTCGAGGCAAGTTCGGGAACAACGCCGCCGAATGCCCGGTGCACATCCTGGTTGGCAATCAGGTTGGATAACATTTCGCGGTCGCGGATCACCGCCGCCGAAGTGTCGTCGCAGGAGGATTCAATACCAAGGATGTAAATGCTCATAAATCTTATTCTTACGGGCAAAATTATTAAAAATATCCTTAAGGCGTGTGTGATAGCTGTCGTCGTGCTTATCATGACAGCCATCACCTTGTATTCATTGCTGCGTACCCCTTCCCTCCAGCAATTTGCCGGGCGACTCGCATCAGGATTTCTTACAGAGCGACTTGGGCATGAAATCCGGCTGGAGAGTCTGAGGATCAGTGACTTTATCTATGTTGAGACCCGGGGTATCGAAGTCAGGGATACCCTTGACAATGTAATCCTTGGTATTGAAAACCTCCGGGTTAAGATTGATGATTTTTCCCTCGGCCGCCACCGGCTCTCGTTTGAAAGGGTGTCGATTGACAGTGGAACTTTCGCTATGGTTTATTTTAATGATGACAGCCTGTCGAACCTCGGCTATTTTATCAGAAAGTTTACCCGGTCTGACACAACAGTTACCGACACTACGCCGGCACCTGCCTGGCATATTTCCTGCAGCAACCTGCTGATCGACCGGTTCACCTATTCCCTGAAGCGGGAAGGAGTGGAGGCTGGAGAGCAGGATGGTGTGAACTTCAGAGACCTGGGTATTCATGATATTTCCATCGATATGAGAGAGATAGCGGTGATTGGCGACTCCATCTCGGCCTATATCGATCACCTGGCCTGCCGGGAGAACTCTGGTCTGGAACTGCTGAATTTCAGTGGAGATGCAACAGTTTATTCTAAAGGCATAATTGTCGACGGGGCGCAGATCTCTACAGGCCGCACCAGCCTCGACCTTGACCTGGCTTTCCGGTACGACGGTTATGACCGTTTATCCGAATTTCTTGACAGTGTACGAATCGAGGCTGATATCAGAAGCTCACTGATTACTCCTGGAGATATTGGGTATTTTGTTCCGGCACTGGCCGGTATGGATGACCCGGTGATGTTTTCGGGTAAAGTGAATGGCCCCGTCAGCGATTTCCGTGCAACAAGCCTGTCGGTTAACCTCGGCGATTTTACTTTGTTTGAAGGCGATTTGGCTATTAATGGATTACCTGATTTCGATTCGGCCTTTATAGATCTTTCCATCGATCAGTTTGCTTCGACACCGGGAGAAATTGCCAATTTAAAATTCCCGGCGTACGACCTGGCATCAGTTATACCGGACGAGTTGAACACCTTGGGCTATACTTCATTGCAGGGAAATTTCTCGGGGACCCCACATGATTTCAGGATCGACGCCATGGTAAGGTCCGAGGCCGGAAATGCAACATTGAATGGCAAATACACTGAAGACCGGCCCAACGAAGCACCGAATTTTAGACTGAAAGTGGAAGTGTTATCTGCCGACCTGGGCAATCTGTTGTCTTCTGATGATCTGGGCATAGTTAATTTACAGGCGGAATTAAACGGTTCGGGTTCCTCTTTAAACGATCTGAAAGTCGACTTGAATGCACTGGTCACAGGGTTGGAATACCGCAATTACCGGTACAATGAGATAGTTATTGATGGTACGGTGACAGGAAAGTCATTTTCGGGCCGGCTGGATGTGAATGATCCGAATTTTAAAGCGGCCTATGAGGGAACCGTGGATATGAATGAGGATCTACCCGATCTTGACTTTAAACTGACTGTAGATAAAGCCCGGTTATATGAAACAGGACTGACAACCCGGAGTGAAGATGCAATGATCTCGGGTGGATTGACGGTCGATATTGAAGGTTGGAATGCGGAATATTTTCGTGGGGATATTCGGGTGGATAACCTGCATTATCTGGAAAACGGCAAGCATTATACGCTGAAAATGCTGAATGTCAGTCGGGGAAGGCAGGAAGAGAGGATCGATATCCTGACAGTCAGGTCCGATTATATTGATGCCGATATGGCGGGTAAGTTCAACATCCGGGATTTATACCGGCAGGTGTACGGCTTTATCAGAAATGATGAATCAGACAGCCTCATTTTTCAGGAGATGGAAAATAATCCCCAGGTTGCTGACATGGAAGTTCGGATCAAAGATATCAATCCGATCACTGAACTTTTTGTTCCCGGAATGCACACTTCGCCCGGCATCATGCTGAGTGGCCGGTTTAGTTCGGTGGACCGGATTCTTGAAGCGGAAGGCGATATCAGAGAACTTATTTATAGTGGAATGTCAGCCGACACTATCCGGTTATTTGCAGTTTATGCTTTTGGAAGCCTTTACCTGGATGCAGGTATGCGGCACCTGAATCTTTCTGAAGACCAGGAGAATGAAGGAATTGGTATTGAAAATTTGCAGTTGCACACAGCTTTGACGGGAAATGATCTGTATTATGCGGTTCAATGGAATAATGATGATCCGTTAAAGACAAATGCCGGCGAGTTCGAGGGCTATGCCCGTTTATTGCCTGATGGGGCCGTTGAAACCGGATTGCGTAATGCCCAAGCCAATATCAATGGCCACCAATGGATGATATCTGATCTGAACATTATTCGGATGGATTCGGCATCGGTAGGGGTCAAAAACTTTGAAATATACGGTGCAAATGAGCATTTTATTATTGACGGAGTACTTTCCCATTCGGCAGAAGATACACTCAGCCTTTATTTCAGGAATTGGGAACTCGCGAACTTCAATCCTTTCCTGGAAAACTATTCCCTTGCGCTGGGCGGGGAGATCAATGGCCATTTCGGGTTGTTCAGGCATGAAAGGAAAATCAATGTCTTTTCGGCATTGAATGTCAATGATTTTACATTGAACGAGGTTTACCTCGGAGAAATGGATTTCGATACACGCTGGATCCAGTCGGAAAGAGCACTGGCCGTCGATCTTAATCTTTTTTCCGAAGGAAATACTAACGAGCATTTTAAAATATTGGGAGTCAATGGCGTATACTATCCAATGGATAAAAAGAGAAATTTTGATTTTGATATAATTGCAAAAAACCTTGATATCTCAGTATTAAAGCCATTTCTCACCAGTTTCAGTTCAAAATTGGCAGGCTATGCCACAGGCCGTTTAAAACTGGCCGGTACAAATGCGGACCCTGTCGTAATGGGCCGGTTGCGACTGCAAAGAGCTGAAATGAATGTGGATTATCTCAATGTTACGTATTCGTTTTCCAACGAAGTCGTTTTTACTGAGAACGGTATCCTTTTTAACGAATTACAGGCGTATGACCCCAATTCACAGAAAGCGCTGATCTCCGGCGGAATATATCATGACCATTTCCGTGATATGCAGATGGATATCACTATCCTGCCCGACCAATTCATGGCCATTAACCTGAACCGTTATCAGAACGAGGTCTTTTACGGAAAAGCTTACGCAACAGGGACGGTACATCTATCGGGACCGTTTGATAACCTCTCCATATCCGCTGATGTATTGACGGAGAAAGGCTCTGCCATAACAATACCGATTAATTATTCTGTGGATGTATCGGAAAATGATTTCATCATATTCTCTGATAGCCGGGATACTGTGGTTGACGACAATAACCGGGAAAAGCAGGTCAGCGGGCTGGCCCTCGACCTGGGAATGAACATTACGAAAGATGCAGATATCGAAATAATCCTTCCCGGCAATATTGGCAGTATTGCTGCGAATGGAGACGGCAATCTGCGGCTCGGTGTCGACCCGTATGGCTATCTGAACCTAACGGGATCCTATGTGATCCGGTCGGGATTATTTGTGTTTTCACTGGAACAGCTTGTCAGCCGGAGGTTTGAGATCCTCGAGGGAAGTTCGATCAGCTGGACGGGAGATATTTATGACGCCGAGGTCAGTATCTCTGCCCGGTATCGATTGAGGACTGATTTGAACGGACTGGGAATCAGTATGATAGACCCGGATGCGGCAAATCAGAAAGTGATTGTCAATACCGACATCCGGATGAGTGGCAATTTGTTTAATCCGGACTTGAAATTCGGGATCACTTTTCCGAATATGCAGGAACAGACCCGGCAAGCAGTGTACGCTGTGCTGGATACCAATGATCTGGGATTGATGAATCAGCAAGCGATATCCTTACTCGTCCTTGGAAGTTTCAGCAGTACGGGAACCGGTGGCAGTAACCTGGTCAACCCTGCGTCAATAGTTTCTAATACGCTGAGCAATATGTTATCCCAAATCAACAACGATTTTAATATCGGGATTAACTATATGCCCGGCGACCAGGTCTCTGCCGAACAGCTTGAAGTGGCGCTTTCAACCCAGTTGCTGGATGACCGGTTGATTATCGACGGAAATATCGATGTTTCCGGCTCTAATGCCAATACCCAGAAAACCAGCTCTATTGTTGGAGATATAAACATTGAATATAAACTTTCACCGGATGGAAGGTTCAGGGTCAAAGCTTTTAACAGGTCAAACGACTTGTCGCTTTTCAATGATTATGCACCGTTTACCCAGGGGATCGGCGTCTTTTACCGGAAAGAATTTGATAATTTACGTGATCTTTTTACACCACGCCAGCCGAAAGAGAAAAAAGTAACCCGGGAATAATTTCCTCTATATTTGCAAAAAAAATCAGATGCGACGACTAATTTTGCTGAGCATTACCTTGCTTGTTATGCCTCTGTTGGGGCTGGCCCAGATTACGATTACCAGTGAAGATATGCCGGTGCCCGGCGATACGGTGCGGAAAAGTTTTACCACTTTTCTTCAGGGTTTTGAATACCAGGTCGGGGGTGCTGATCAGACATGGTATTTCGATGAGTTGACCGTCGTGTCGCAGCAGGTGGATACATTTGTGGAAGTTGAAGAAACACCGGCCATATACCAGTTGTTCTTCAATAACCAGTTTATCTATCCCGATTACAATTCAACCGTTGCCCTGAAGATGGCTGAATTCACAGCCATACCCGGACTCGTTTTGTCGGACTCGTATCAGTTTATCAAGGTTACCGACGATGAATACCGGGAAGTAGGTTATGGCGTAAACCTTGAAGGAGTCTCGCTGCCAATTCAGTTGCAGGAGATCGATACTATTTACCGGTTTCCCGTCGAGTATGGCGATATCGATTCAGCCCATTCTTTGCTTGAAATTGAAGTGCCTGACCTGGGGTATCTGATGGTGTCGAAGTTCAGGCGAAATACGGTCGATGGGTGGGGAACACTGATAACTCCCTACGGCGAATTTGAAACATTGCGGATGAGAACTGAAATTACGGAATACGATAGCATTTACAGCGATTCCCTGGGAATAGGAATGCCGCTATTAAGGAATATTATCGAATACAAGTGGCTGGCCAACGGGTACCCGGAACCATTACTGGTCATCAGCGAGGAACCGTTTTTGCTGACAGCAACCTATATCGATTCGGTCCGGACTGACTTTGTGAGCACTCCTGAGATCATAAAGAATGATTTTCAGTTTTCTCTATATCCAAACCCGGCCAATAATCATGTTTCTGTTGAATATGAACTGGCCGGTGATGCCGATGTACAGATCTCGCTCCTTTCGGTTTACGGAATTGAACTAAAACGGTTCTTATCAGCACAACAGGAGCAAGGCCTTTATAAAAAGGTTATTTACCTGAAAGAATCGGGCATCCCTCCAGGACTCTACTTTTTAAGCTTAGTAATTGATCAGGTGCCCTATACCCGGAAATTAATCATTAATTAAACGCCCTTCCGTTTCTGCCGGCAAAATATTCTCGCTGTCCTGAACATAAAACTCGAACAGGTTATTCGGATTGAAATCAACGCTATATTTTTGCAACAGTTCAATATACTCGTCCCTGAAGCTGTTTTTTGCATGATGTAATTCCTGATTGAGTATATATTTAATAACACTGTCTCTTTGTGACCGGCTGTTGGTAAATGCACCGAATCCCTTTTGCCATTGGAATTTGCCCGGAACAAGCCCCTCATTATTGATCCACCTTGAGGAACTGGTTTTTATCTCCTGGAGAGCTTTAGAAACTGAAATATTGGGTGGGAGTTCAAAAAAAATATGGACATGATCCGCTGTACCATTGACTGCCAGGGGATACACCCCGATTCCTTTCATGGTTTCTGAGATATACCCAAATAAGTGACCCCTGAACGCAGGCGATATCAGATTTTCCCTGCCCATTACTGTAAATACAGCATGAATGTTGATTTGTGAATAGGTGTATGCCATAATAATTAAATTTTAGGGTTAATGAATCTTTTTCTATTAATCCGAAAATCGACCGGAAAATACCCGGTGAAAGCAAAATAATTTTTTATAACACTGAAATACAAAGATTTACTAACGTCCTTTTGGGACGATATTACGGTATCAAACAAAATCCCCCATCCCATAGAGTCCCATAGGGACGCCACTATGGTAAAAAAAGAATTCCCCATCCTTTAGAGTCCTGTAGGGACGCCACTATGGTAAAAAAAGGTAATTTTATCCCATCATGTTATCAGACCAGCGAAATTTCATTGTCTATAAGTCATCCGCCGGATCGGGGAAAACATTTACCCTCGTGCGTGAATACCTGAAAATCGCATTAAAGAACCCCGATGCTTTCCGTCAGATTCTGGCCATTACATTCACCAACAAAGCCGCCAATGAGATGAAGGAGCGCGTAGTCCGCTACCTGATGGCGCTGGCTGAACCAACCATCTACCCCGAGCCAACCGCAGAAAAGTACCTCCTCCCCGAATTATCCGCATTCCTGAAGATGGATGAGGATACGATCAGGAAAAGGGCTGCCGATGTGCTGGCCCGGATCATTCATCATTACGCCGAGTTTGCCATAAGCACTATCGATAGTTTTACTCACCGTGTCGTGAGAACGTTTGCCCACGACCTTCGCATTCCAATGAATTTTGAGGTGGAACTCGACTCTGATATGATTCTTGTTCAAGCCGTAGATATACTGCTTAGTATGGCTGGTTCCGAAGAGCAACTGACCCGGGTTCTGGTAGAATTTGTCGAAAAGAAAGCCGGCGATGAAAAAAGCTGGCAAATTGAAAACGATCTGGCCAGATTTGGCAAATTGCTCCTGTCGGAGTCAAGTTTCGGGGCGGTCAGCGAGTTGCGGAAACTCGACCTTTCCGGCTTTCTTGAGATCAGGAAAGAATTGCACCGGTATACCGGGGCTTTTGAATCTCAAATCCGTGAATTGGCAATGGATTGTATACGGTTGATCCGTGACGCCGGAATTGCACCGGACGACTTCAACTATAAGGATAAAGGCGTGTATGGTTACCTGGAGAAATTGTCGCAGGGCCGGTACGACAAGCTAAAACCGGGTGTGCATGCCTCCAATGCCTTCACTTCAGGTGAATGGCTGAACCGCAAAGCGTCACAACAGGCCCGCGATGCCTTTGAAATGATCAGCGACCGGCTTAATTATTTTGCAGGTACATTGACAACACTGCTGGATAAGGATTTGCAGACTTACATGCTTTACCGGTTGATTTTAGGCCAGATTTATTCAACAGCGCTGCTTTCTGTTCTGGAAAAAATCCTTAACGGGATTTGCGAAGACAATAATAAATTGTTGATCAGTGAGTTCAATCGCCGTATCTCCTCCATTGTCAGGGATCAGCCGGCTCCTTTTATTTACGAAAGGCTGGGCGAAAAATACCATCATTACCTGATAGATGAATTTCAGGATACCTCCGTAATGCAATGGCATAACCTGCTCCCGCTGGTGGAAAACTCGCTCGCTTCCGGAAGAATGAACCTGGTTGTCGGCGATGCAAAGCAGGCAATTTACAGGTGGCGGTCGGGGGATGTCGAACAATTTGAAAAATTACCCCGTCTTATTAAGTCTTACCCTGATCCAATACTGAACCAGCGGGAAAACGCCCTCGTCGAGAATTATATGGAGAAATCACTGGCCCAAAACCACCGGTCGGCTCCTGTAATCGTCGATTTCAACAACAGGTTTTTCACCTTCGTTTCCGAACTGCTGCCACCAGGCTATGGCCAGTCTTACCGGAATGCGGTTCAGACTGTTACGGGAAAAGAAAAGCCCGGACTGGTTAAGATTCAGCAGGTAACCGCATCAGAAGACGAAGAAAGCTCCTATGACGACAGGATGATGGAAGCAATATATAAGCAAATCAGCGAGTTGCGCGATGATAATTTCGAATGGAAAGATATCGCAATCCTTTGCCGGAAGAATGAAAAAGCGGCAAAAATTGCCGAATACCTTGTCAGTAAAAAAATACCGGTCATTTCATCCGAATCCTTGCTGGTCGCTAAATCCGCCAAAGTCGGTTTCCTGTTGGCCTGGATCCGCCATTTAACCGATCCGGAAGATGAAATCCAGAAAGTTCATATCCTTGCCTATTTAAAAACCAATGGGTATCTTCTGAATACTTTCCTTGAAGATTTTTTTAATCCGAAGAAAGATTCACCTTCATCCCTGTTTCGGGAAGTGATTAATGGTCAGGAAGGATTCATCGGAACAGAGAAATTAAGGACTTTTGAGATATACGGACTAATCCGGTATATATCCCATTATTATAACCTGGGAGCCGATGATGATATTTATCTCCGGTTCTTCCAGGATGCCGTCATTACATTTCTCGGAAAAGAAAGGGGAGGGTTGCCGGAGTTTATCGACTGGTGGGAAGAACAGCAGGAAAAACTGTCGGTCATTATCCCTTCGGGAATTAATGCGGTCAGGATCATGACAATACATAAAGCAAAGGGGCTACAGTTCCCGGTAGTCATTTACCCTTTTGCGGATGAAAAACTAAGGCCTGGTATTGATAATATCTGGGTCGAAATAGAAGATGAGCGGCTTCGGCCACTCCGGATGGCCTGTCTCCCGGTCGCGCAGGCCCTTAAGGAAACCGTTTACCAGCAAAATTTCGATGATGAAATGAACCGATCCCTCATCGATCTGGTTAACGTTCTTTATGTTGTCATGACAAGGCCGGAAGAAAGGTTGTATATCCTTATGCCACCTCCGCCGGAGAAAACCGAGGATGCTAATTCTGTCCCGAAATTATTGAACCGGTTCCTGAAAGACGGGCTTCAAATGACACCCTCAGCGGATGTTTTTCTGTTCGGACAAAGGTGGAAAATGCCGTCCATACTGTCTTCCAGCGATGAAAAGGAAAATAATCTGGCCCATGATGGAAGACCTGTATTGAACATGCTGCTGAAAAGGCGTGCCCCGGAATCGTGGGATATCGAGAATCCGGACCGGAATCGGGAATGGGGAAAACTGGTACACCTTGCTTTATCACTCATTACAGTTAAAGACCAAACCACCAGGGTGTTAGCAGACCTGGATTCGCGGGGTCTAATCCCACACGGTAAATCAGACGAACTAAAGGAACAGGTGCTTAATGTTCTCAATCATCCAGCAATGGCCCCATTTTTCACGCCCATGTGTGAGGTCAGGAATGAACCGGAAATTATCGCACCTGACGGGCATCTGTATCGTCCTGACCGTGTATTGATCAACGATGGTGAAGCTATGCTGCTGGATTTTAAAACAGGGAAAAAAGATGAATCACATAAAGACCAGATTGCCAGGTACGGCAAGCTGATCACAGAGATGGGTTTACAGATACGGGGTGGCTACCTGGTCTATGTCCAGCCCGTGCCCGATATCATAAAAGTTTTGTAAGACAATTCCGCCCACTCGTCAATCGGAAATTACCAACGGTGCTTGTTTTGCGGCAAAAGGGCATTTTACCGGGTTTGGTTTAATCTTTCATATTAATTTAGCCGGTAAAAACATAACAGTATGAGAAATTTGATATTGACAATGGCTGCCCTGATAATTTTCCCTTTTGCAGCCCTTACACAGGATGAAGCCAGATTACTGAGATTCCCCGCAATTCATGGCGACCAGGTTGTTTTTACCTATGCCGGAGACCTTTATACGGTTGCAAAATCAGGTGGAATGGCCCGTAAACTGACTAACCATGACGGTTTTGAAATGTTTGCCCGGTTCTCGCCTGATGGCAGACAAATTGCCTTTACAGCCCAGTACGATGGCAATACCGAAGTTTATGTGATGCCCGCCGCAGGTGGAATCCCGGTCAGGCTAACCTATACTGCCACACTCGGACGTGATGATGTTTCAGACAGGATGGGCCCGAATAATATTGTGATGGCATGGACCCCTGACGGAAAATATATCGTCTACCGTTCACGCAAGCAATCTTATAACGATTTTGTGGGACAGCTATTTAAGGTGCCTGTCAGTGGCGGGCTATCGGAAGAAATTCCGCTTTCGACCGGCGGCTTTTGCTCCTTTTCGCCGGATGGCTCCAAACTGGCCTTCAACCGCGTGATGCGCGAATTCCGTACGTGGAAATACTACAAGGGCGGAATGGCCGACGATATCAGGATCTTTGATTTTACGACCGGTGAGGTAGTCAATATCACCGGCAACGATGCTCAGGATATTTTCCCGATGTGGCGCGGGGATAACATCTATTTCCTTTCCGACCGCGACAGAACGATGAATCTTTTTACCTATAACATCGTCGACCGGCAAATCAGGAAACTCACTAATTATACAGAATACGACATTAAATTCCCTTCCCTTGGAAATAATTCTATTATATATGAAAATGGAGGTTTTTTATATGTGTTTGATTTGCAGTCGGAAAGGCCTGTAAAAATTAATGTCACCATTGCAGAAGATTTCTATGGCGGTCGTAATGAGCTTAAAGACGCTTCCAAATCAATTTCCGGTGCCGATTTGTCGCCTGACGGCAAAAGGGTTGTTTTCACGGCTCGGGGTGATGTTTTTTCGGTCCCGGCTGAAGAGGGAATAACGCGAAATCTGACCGAAAGTTCCGACGCTCACGATCGTAGCGCTGCCTGGTCGCCCGATGGGAAATATATCGCATACCTGTCCGATCAAAGCGGTGAATATGAGATATATATCGAAGCACAGGATGGAAGCGCAGAACCTGTAAAGCTTACTTCTGATGCCGATACCTATAAGTTTAATATCCTTTGGTCGCCCGACAGTAAAAAGATCCTCTGGAGCGATAAAAAATTGCGCCTTCAGTATGTCCATATCGATACAAAAGAAGTGAAACAGGTTGATAAATCACAGGTATGGGAATTCAATGATTTCACCTGGTCGCCCGACAGCCGCTGGATAGCCTATGTGACGCAGCTACCAGCCAGCAATTTTGGTAAAATTCTTCTGTTCGACACCCAATCGGGTGAAAAGACCGCTGTCACCGACGACTGGTATACATCTAACAGCCCTGTTTTCAGCTACGACGGGAAGTACTTGTTTTTTGCATCCGGAAGGGACTTTAATCCGATATACAGCGAAACGGAATGGAACCATGCATATGCTAATATGGAGCGGATATATTTTGCCATCCTGGCGGCCGATACGCCTAACCCGTTTGCACCGAAAAATGATGAAGTGGTGATTAAAGAGAAGGATGGTAAGGGTGATGAGGGTGATAAGGGTGGTAAGGGTGATAAGGGTGTGGCGGAGAGTGAGGATGGGGTTGTGGTGACCCGGATCGATGCCGCTGGCTTGGGAGATCGTATTGTAGGTTTGCCGGTCAGGCCTTCCAACTATTTCAATATCAATGCCCTCGATAACAAAGTTTATTATAATGAAATGATGGCAGGGGGCGATGGCGTTACACTCAAGCTTTTTGACCTGAAAAAGAAGGAAGAGACCGAACTGGGCAAAGGAATGTTTTTTAGTATTTCGTATGATGGCAAGAAAATGCTTATAGCTCAGCAGGATAAGTACGCCGTTATCGACCTGCCACAAGGGAAAATCAATATTTCGGAATTTATCGATCTATCCGGGTTGAAAACTTTCGTGAACAAAGATGAAGAATGGAAACAGATCTTTGATGAGGCCTGGCGCCAGATGCGCGATTTCTTCTATGTGGAGAATATGCATGGAGTCAACTGGCCGGCAATGAAGGAAAAATACGGTCAAATGCTGCCGTACGTCAATAACCGCAATGATCTCAATTATCTGATAGGAGAAATGATTGCCGAATTAAGTATCGGCCATGCCTATGTGAACGGCGGCGACAAGCCTGCCCCTGAGCGGATAAAGACAGGGCTGCTCGGAGCTAAAGTAAGCAAGGACGCATCGGGATTTTTCAGGGTGGATGAGATCCTTAGAGGACAGAACTGGAGCAAATCAATGCGCTCTCCGCTGACTGAAGTAGGAGTGAATGTCAAAGAAGGTGATTTTATCCTGGCAGTTGATGGTAAACCGGCCGATAAAATGCCGGACCTTTATGCTGCCCTTCTTGGAAAAGCGGGTAAACCGGTTGAGTTGACGGTGAATAGTTCGGCATCGACTGCCGGGAGCCGAAAAGTGATCGTAACTCCTGTTGAAGATGAAGCCGGTCTCTATTATTATAACTGGGTGCAGCATAATGTTGATTATGTGAACAGGAAGACGAACGGGGAGATTGGTTATATCCACATCCCCGATATGGGACCGGAAGGTTTGAATGAATTTGTCAAATACTTTTATCCACAACTGGCGAAAAAAGGGCTGATCATTGATGACCGCGGCAATGGCGGTGGTAATGTTTCACCGATGATCATCGAACGCCTGCAAAGGCAGTTGACTCGGTCAAACATGGCCCGGAATGTTGAAATCGCCGGCCAGACCCCCCGGCAGATGATGCTGGGCCCGAAAGTAATGCTGATCAACCAGTATTCAGCCTCCGACGGTGACCTCTTTCCATACGCCTTTAAAAAACACCAGATGGGAACCGTGATCGGTGTCCGCACCTGGGGCGGAGTGGTTGGAATCCGTGGTTCCCTGCCATTTATCGATGGCATGGATCTGCGTAAGCCCGAATTTGCTTCCTATTCGGCCGAAACCAGCGATTGGATCATCGAAGGTATTGGCGTCGAGCCGGATATCGTCGTGGATAATGACCCGGCGCTTGAATACAAAGGCATAGATACACAACTGGATAAAGCGATCGAGGTGATCCTTGAGCAGGTGAAGGATTATAAGGGCGTTCCTCCGATTCCGGCGGGGCCGGATAAGTCGAAGTGAGGTTGTCTCAAAAGTCTAATATTCAACCACAAAGGCGCACAAAGTAAATCACAAAGGCGCACTAAGTATCTGTTTATCTAATAATAAACTTTGTGTTCCTTCGTGAAATCCTTGGTGTTCCTTTGTGGTTTATTACTTTTGATACAGCCTCACTTTTCTCTACCTTTGCCTCATGCAAAACCACGACCTTTCCAGGATAAGAAACGAATATCTGCAGGGGGAACTGCGGACCGAAAACGTTCTTCCCGATCCGATGCAGCAATTTGCCGTCTGGATGGACCAGGCCATCCTCGCGGAGATCGAGGAGCCGACGGCCATGACCCTGGCTACTGTTGGGCCTGATGGGGCACCATCAGCACGGATGGTCCTTCTTAAAGGTATCGATGAAGAAGGATTTATCTTTTTCACAAACTATGATAGCCGTAAAGGTCAGGAGATTTCCCGCAATCACCGGGTGGCTCTTGTCCTTTACTGGAGAGAACTGGAGCGGCAGGTGCGGATAGAAGGAATGGTATTTAAAGCTTCCGGACAGGAATCGGATGAGTACTTTATGTCGCGTCCGGCCGAAAGCCGGGTGAATGCGATCATATCCCCGCAAAGCACAGTCATACCCGGGCGTGAACATCTCGAGAATTTGCGAAAAGAGTATTTCCGGACCTTTACCGGCGAACATAAACGGCCGCCTTACTGGGGCGGCTATCATGTCGTCCCCGAAATGATCGAATTCTGGCAGGGAAGACCGAACCGGCTGCACGACCGGCTCAGATATTCCCGGAAAGGAGGGGAGTGGATAGTAGAACGGCTGGCACCGTGAGCAGGAAAAGGGAATAGGGAAATGGGAAATAGGATAAGTATTGAGAACAGGTTTTTGTGCCATATTACTTTTATTATCCTCCCTGGCCCTGGGTCAGGCAGGTTCTGCCGGTATTTCTGATAAATTTCAGGGAAATTACGATTTTGCATGGGCCGGAGGACTGAATGCCTGCCAGTTCGGTAAGATCGATATCGACCTCGACGGAATCGACGACCTGGTGGTGTTCGACCGCGTGGGCGACAGGCTTCTCCCTTTCGTTGCCGTAACCGGCAATAATGGCCCGGATTACCGCTATGCCCCGGAATATGAACGCAATTTTCCCGACCTGGTACACTGGGCCATCTTTGCCGATTATGACCGTGACGGAAAAACCGATATCTTCACCTATTCCCCGCCATACGCCGGGATGAAGGTCTTCCGGAATACCTCCGGTACGGAACTGGAATTCTCTCTGGCAGTTTTCCCATACCTGACCTCTTTCCAGGGAGGAGGTTATGTAAATATACTGGTTACATATGCTGATTACCCGGCGATAACTGATATTGACGACGATGGCGATCTTGATATATTGACTTTCTGGGGATTAGGGTCATTCGTTGAAAAGCACCAAAATATGTCGATGGAGAAATACGGCCATTCCGATTCCCTCGACTTCGTCAAAACGGATTACTGCTGGGGCTACTTCGCCGAAAGCGAAGAATCCAACGAAATCTTCCTCGATACCTGCCTCCGCTGCCTGAACGTCATCCCGGGCATAGCGAGGGACAGGCATACCGGCTCCACTTTTTGTGTCACAGATCTGAATGGCGATCAACTTCCCGACCTGTTGCTCGGCGACGTCGATTACCCCAACCTGGTGGCTCTTTATAACGGCGGTAATTCCGATACAGCCCGGATGACTTCCTACGACTGGCAGTATCCGCCTTCTTCCCCGGTAGATTTGTTTACTATGCCGGTAGCATTTTACAACGATATTGATTTCGATGGCATTGCTGAATTACTGGTCTCGCCTTTCGATCCGAACCCGTTCCAGGCGGAAAATTTTCAAAGTATCTGGTTTTATGATAATTATGGCACAAATGATGAGCCTGTTTTTGGCCTTAATTCAACCTCATTTATCCAGGACCGGATGCTCGATTTCGGAGCCGGCGCTTACCCTGTTTTTACCGACATCAATGCGGATGGCCTGATGGATATCATCGCCGGCAATTATGGCTATTACGATTCATCGTATTACGACCAGTATGGCTTGCTTCATACAGTTCAAACCGGCAAACTGGCTTATCTGAGAAATATCGGATCGGCCAGCCAGCCGGCATTCATCCTGGAAGAGAGGGATTTCGCCGGTATTTCCGGTTGGAAGCTCAAAGGGATTGTCCCTGCTTTCGGCGATCTCGATAACGATGGTGATACAGATATGCTGACCGGCAATGAAACGGGTAGCCTTATCGCTTATCGCAATAATGCAGGAGCCGGAAATATTGCAGAATTTGAATTATGGGAAAACAACAACCCGGTTTCAGACATTAATGTCGGGGATTATAGCGCCCCTCAGCTGTTTGACCTGGATAACGACGGCAAATCAGACCTCATTATCGGGGAACGCGCCGGTAATCTGAACTATTACCGGAATACCGGCACGTTGAATGATCCCGTCTTTACTTATATAACCGACAGCCTCGGGAAGATCAATGTTACCGATTATTCGGTTTCGCTTGACGGCTTCAGTACCCCTTGTTTTTTCAGGGGGAATGACGACATCACCCGCCTGGTTGTCGGTTCGGAAAGTGGGGAATTGCATTACTTTACGAACATCGATGGCAACCTGGCCGGAGCGTTTGAACCGACCTCCGGCCTCAGCTCATTACTTGATATCCAGCCGTTTGATACCGATCGTGGGTACAGGACTTCCGCAGCCATCATCGATCTTGACAACGATGGATACCCTGAGATGATCGCAGGGAATTTCTCCGGCGGACTAGAATATTTCAGCCGGAACGGACAGTCGCCGGTAAGTGGTATTCATCACGAAAGTGATGCCACATTTCAGGTAAATGTTTTCCCAAACCCATCATCGGGTAAATTCAGAATTTGGGTTGAAAGCGGGTTCCCTGATCTTACTTCCGAGGTTAATCTTTTCGATATCACCGGTAAACCATTATTCTCTTCCAAATTTGTTTCTGCCCGCGATATCTCAATACAAGTACCTGATCTACAACCGGGATTATACATTCTCAGGATTAAATTCATGTCCGATCCTACCCGTTTTTATTATCATTCTGAAAAAATCATCGTTTACTGAAAATTGTTATTTTTTTGTTATCCGGCCTTAGTGCAGCAAAATAATTAGGATTTTTGAGGCGTTTTATTTAGAATTGTTATAAATTTGAAATTTGAAGTTTAAAAATTTGCTGTTGTTATAAAAATCATGAAGATTTATATATTTCCTGTAATTGCCTTATTATTAATATCTTTAGGGGCTAACGCTCAAACTGTTTCGTTCGAGAACAAGACAGCTCAACCCACCGGATACACAACCGTGGTCGTTACAGCTTCAGGATTTCCTTCTAATGTCGCAGCAGTTACTATTTATATCGGAGTTGACGCTAATGTGGCCCAATGCATCGGGAGCATCCCGGGAGTCCTTCCGGGTGCAAATGTCTCCCAGGCTTCAAACAACAGGATCGGTATTGTCTGGACAGGCGGCGGCGGCGGATACAATATAAATGGTACGCTATGCACCCTTATTATGCACTACAACTGCGGTTCAACCGTCCTCGACGGGATTGAAGGAATCGATACCATGTCGATCGTTACGCCGTTGTTTGAAGAAATTCCATATACCTACATAAACGGCTCTGTTTCAGCCGGCATTTATACCATAAACACCTATTATGTCGATGCCGCTCGTCCTTCCAGCGGTGATGGATTAAGCTGGGGAACAGCAAAGAAAACGATACAGGAAGCAGCAAACCTGTCTTTAAAGCCCGGTGAGCAGGTGCTGATCAAACCCGGTACTTATGCTGAAACCGTAACGATTAAATCAAATGGCGGCTACCTGCTCAGGCCGACCACCGGTGTTGTGCTTTCGGATAACAATAAAATCACATTTCCCAGCGGTGCGGTATTGCCCTGCATCGACCTGGTTAATTATCCCGGGCAATATTATGCCTATATATACCGGAGCTGGGTGTCGAATAACGGATACTATAAAATAACGGAAGTCAACACTGGTTCCAATTTTATCAGGGTCGACGGGGCTTCCTTCATTCCTGAATCCGGAACGGTAAATAATTATGGCAAGGTAATGGCCGCTATTGGCCGCCCGATCATTTTCAAGAAGGATCCGGCTGCTTCTGAGAGCCAGCGTGTAGTGGTCAATACGACAACTCTCGGTACAATTGCTGACGCCTTTTATGTTGGAACGCCTATCAGCCCGGATTTCACAGCCGATTCGGCCAACTGGCATATTTTCGAGGGAATTGATATTACAGGGGGGAATGGCACCAAAGGGCTTCATATTCAATGCTCATCCCAGAATGTTTTTGCCAAAGGAAAGATATATTCATCGGGAACTTCCGGTACCAACAACCTGGGGGTGATCATCTCCGGTAACAGCAGCCGGGGAGCCCGGTTCAACATTATCCAGAACAACGAGATCTACAATACACCATACCAGGGAATACTGATCGGTTATACTAATAACTCAGCATCTTATAACTTCAGTCATAACAATCATGTGCTGGATAATAATATGTACATTACGGGAAGTACGTTCTCAGCCAGGTTTAATAATGCTGTAAAAATTCAACAGTTCAATAAAAATAACGTCATTGAAGGAAATAATTTCCATGATATCCCTATTTATACCGCCGGTGAAGCTGCTGTTGCCGTAGTCACCAAGGCCGACAGTACACTGATCTACAATAATATCTTCAGAAATATCGGGAAATCTGCGTCTAATTCAGGCGTTAATGCCGCCATCATGCTCGACAGTACCATTTATAAGGCTCATGTTTACAATAATATTATTTATAATGATGATACGGTAACCAATGCGGTTTATGCATTCCGTGTCTACGGCCGGCGGCACGTCGGGAGCAAGCTGGCTTTCAATACAGTATATAAAATTGATAATGCTTTTTACCTGCAGGATAATAATGCCAATGGCGCTGCCATCGATTTCGGCATACATAATAATATTATCAGTCCTACCGTCGGTTATTTCAATAATGTCGGGACCACGGGCCGGTTTACCGTGACATACAACTTATTCCGCATATCTCCCGGAACGCCCTATGCTTCAGGAACCGGGAATATTTTCGGCGATCCTTTATTCATCGATCCCAACGGCAGCAGTATGTACGGCCTGATGCTCACCCCGACTTCGCCGGCCATGGACACCGGTACAGTGATCACCAACCTGACACGCGACTATATCGGCGATCTCAGGGGAAGCCCGGAACCTACACTCGGCGCATTTGAAAATACTATGACCGCCACCTGGAACGGTTCGGTCAGCACCGATTGGAATAATGTGAATAACTGGACTTACAAGATTCTCCCAAAGAACTATTCTCCTGTCGTTATTCCGAATGTTACTAATGATCCGGTCGTTTCAACCGGCAATGCTACATGTAATTCCATCAGCCTTTCACCCGGAGCGACGTTGCGTGTGTCTCCCCCAAGAACCCTTACCGTCAATTATTAAATATTCTTAAATTTATTCAAATCGGATAAATATTTAAAATTTTCAATACATACTTTTTATACTTTTGCGCCCTCAATTAACGGATAAGGGTTTTGTCGAAAAATAAAAGGAAGTATTTACTGATTTTGGGGCTGGTTCTGCTCCTGATTCCGGCTTATTTTCTTTTTGCCAGCGCCAACCCGAAAACGGCCGAACGATTCCCGTTCCTGGTCTTTCTCCTGGCCGTCGATTTCTACTTCTGGTATTCGATCAAAGATCAGTTTAAAAAACTGAATAAAGTACTGAAAACCATCCTGTCGGTGATATACTGGTTACCACTGGGAGCATTCGTCGTCCTGCTGGCGCTCACGTCTGTTCATAAATATAATCTCACACATCCGGCGCTGGTTTCGTACATCTTTGGTTTTGTTATGGTTATTTACCTGGCAAAACTGATCACGGTGATCTTTTTCCTTTTTGCCGATATATTCAGGATCAGCTTGTTTACTGTCAGGCATGCCAGGGCAAAGAAGACCGGCCGGCCGATTGATCACGGGACCCATATGAGCCGGGGAAAATTTATCCGGACGATGGGGCTGGCTACGGGAGGGCTTTTTTTTAGCGGTATGCTGATCGGGATGGTGCGCTGGGCCCACGACTTCAGGGTTCGACGTGAAAACCTCTTCCTGCCGAACCTGCCCGAATCTTTCAACGGTCTTCGAATCGTCCAGATCTCGGACCTGCATCTGGGAAGCTGGGCATCGGCCGACCCTATTGCAGAAGCCGCCAGTATTATCAATGACCTGGATCCCGACGTGGTCCTGTTTACGGGCGACCTGGTCAACTACAGCACCAATGAAGCCTACCGGTTCCGCAATGAGCTGGGCCGGATCAGGGCCCGGCACGGCGTTTTTGCCATTCTGGGCAATCACGATTATGGCGATTATGTTACCTGGCCGGATGAAACTGCCAAAGTGAAGAACCTGGAAGAGTTATACCGCTTTTTCGGGGAGATGGGCTGGCAACTTCTCCGGAATGAAAACCAGGTACTGGAAAGAAATGGAGATAAAATTGCCATCATCGGGGTGGAAAACTGGAGCGCCAGCAAACGGTTTCCCAAATTGGGTAATATGACCAAAGCAATCTCAGGTACCGAAAATATTCCGGTAAAGATCCTGATGTCGCACGATCCGACCCATTGGGAAAAAGAGATCAGCCATAAATTCAACGACATCGATTTGACCCTTTCGGGTCACACCCATGGTTTTCAGTTTGGCGTCGAATTGAAAAACTTCCGGTGGAGTTTTGCCCAGTATGTTTACAAATACTGGGCGGGACTTTATGAATCGACCCATAAAGGAAAAAAACAATACCTATATGTCAACCGCGGCCTTGGAATGATTGGCTATCCCGGGCGTGTGGGTATCCTCCCTGAGATTACCCTGATTACACTGAATTCTTAAATATTTGTTAAATATTGAACTTTTTTTATATGATGTTGTTTGCACTTAAAAATGTAAACAACTATGAAAAAATTTTACCCCTTTTTATTGGTATTGGCAACCCCGGTAGTCCTTCTCCTGATGAGTAACAACAATGGCTCGCCCGGCGGTAAGTCGGGATCGATCGGCGACGGAGGAGCTACCTGTACCCAGTGCCACACCGGTGGTAGTGCAACAACTGTCTCAGGCTGGATCACGACCAATGTTCCGGCGGAAGGTTACACTCCCGGACAAACCTACACAATTACGGCAACAGGTACACATACCGGCGTTGTAAAATTTGGCTTTGAGCTGACCGTAGAAAGCAGCACCGGAGCTAAAGTAGGAACCCTGCAACTGACTGAGCCGACCCGCACAAAGTTCACTAATGCGAATCAAGCCGTAACCCACACAGCGGCAGGAAATGTTCCGTCAGGAAATACCAACTCATGGACAATGAACTGGGTGGCTCCGACGGGGGTTCAGGGCAATATCGGCATCTATGCCGCATTCAATGCAGCCAACGGAAATGGGAACAATTCAGGTGATGTGATTTACAAATCAAGCACCTTTATTTCACAATATGTACCGCCTCCAACTCTCGTAAGCATCGTCCCCGATGAGGCCGAACAAGGGCAAACGGTTCAGACTACAATTACCGGTAGCAATACTCAATTTTCAGGGTCGCCATCTGTTTCCCTCTCCTTCAGCAATAATCCCAACGAAACTATTTCCGCTTCAAACGTAGTGGTTGTCAATGCAACTGTTATTCAGGCACAATTTGCAGTCCCGGGAAATGCCAGCGTCGGGCTTTGGGATCTGCACGTAAACCTGCTTTCACTCGATAACGCGTTTACGGTCATCCAGGCCGAACCCTCTATTGTTTTCATGGAGCCCAACTTTGCTTACCAGGGTGATTCATTCACAGGTACAATCTATGGCGAAAACACCACCTGGAGCGGAACACCATCGGTTACCCTGACTCATGTCAATAATCCGAACGAGATCATTACCGGTACGAATGTCACTGTGGTCAGCCCGACCCAGCTGACCGCCGACTTTGCAATTGCTGAGGCAGGTGTGATCGGAAACTATAATGTCAACGTCGATGACCTCATGCAAGCTGCAGGTTTCACCGTTCTCGCCGCTCTCGTTCCGGAAATTGCCGGTATCAGTCCGGTTGAAGGTGAGCAGGGAACGATGGTCACCACCACGATAACCGCTGAAAATACCGATTTCGGACAACCGGCTCCGGTGGTTAGCCTGACGTTGCATGGCAATCCGGGCGAAAGTATCCCGGCAACCAGCGTTACCGTTATTAATGGAACCACCCTGGAAGCCGATTTCGATATTCCTTACGAAGCAACCCCGGGGCTGTATGACCTTCAGGTCGACGATCTGACGCTGGTTAATGCGTTTACCGTTATCGACGTGGTGCCTTTCCTGGTCAGTATTTCTCCCAATACAGCCGATCAGGGGGAAACCGTCGTGACAACGATCACGGCAGCCGACAGCCGATTTACCCTGGATGAACCATCTGTTTCTCTGAGTTTTTCGGGTGATCCGCTTGAAACCATTGCTGCTTCGGGCGTTACAGTTATCAGTAATTTCGTCGTCGAAGCTGAATTCATTATTCCGTCAAATGCATCTGTCGGAACATGGGATGTTCATGCCGATGAAATGACCCTCAGCGGAGCGTTTACCATCGACCAGGCCATCGGGATTGCCGATAATCTTGCGGGCATGATCCGAATCTATCCGAATCCGGCCGATCAGAAGTTCTTCGTTGAAAACAGCCGCGGAGCTGAAATTACCATCTTCCGCACTAGCGGCGAACAGGTGTTGAGCCTGGTTGCCGGCAATATCCGGCAGGAAGTCAATATTGAAACTCTGACACAGGGATTGTACCTGGTCAATATAAGGATGAATGGGATGGTGAAAACGGAGAAACTGCTCGTAAAGTAAAAATTACAGTTCGAACCATTCCCTGACAAGAACGGTTTTGTCCTCAGGTTCATTCCGGTGCCTGAACTCATTGGTGTGGCGGTTATAAACATAATCGTCACACCATTTTTTATGGTTTTTCTGAACCTGCCCGATTGCATCCAGGATATACTCCAGCTCGCCACGGGTCATCGTCGGATGCAGGGAGAGCCTGATCCATCCGGGCTTCAGGGATAAGTCGCCTGAGCTGATGAGGCTGGTGATCAGATGGGATTTATCATAGGAAACATCCAGGAGGTAATGCCCGTAAGTGCCTGCACAGGCGCAGCCTCCGCGCACCTGGATACCGAACCGGTCGTTCAGCAGTTTGACGGCCAGGTTGAAATGAATATTCTCAATGTAAAAAGAGATGATTCCGAGCCTCTCCCGGTTCTCGTCGGCCAGCAGGTGAAGCTCGGGAATACGGTCAAAACCTGCAAAAGCCACAGATAACAGTTCGCTTTCCCTTTTTTTGATATTTCCTGTGCCCATCTTTTCTTTAAGCCCGATTGCCAATGCCGCTTTGATAGCCTGGAGAAACCCGGGTGTCCCGCCATCCTCGCGGGCCTCAATATCGTCGATGTATTTATATTCCCCCCAGGGATTTGTCCAGTCGACCGTCCCTCCGCCGGGCTGATCGGGCGGACGGTGACCGCTGTAAAGATTCCTGTCGAAAATCAAAACGCCTGAACTTCCCGGGCCGCCGAGAAATTTATGCGGTGAAAAGAAAATGGCATCCAGCTTCTCCATCGGATCTTCCGGGTGCATATCAATATCGACATAAGGCGCTGATGCAGCAAAATCCACAAAACAATAGCCGCCGTATTCGTGCATAAGCCTGGCCATCTGGTGATATGGAGTGGCGATGCCCGTCACATTGGAGCAGGCAGTAAATGTTCCGATCTTGATTTTCCGTTCTTTATATTGCTCCAGTAACTCCCGTAACCGGTTCAAATCGATCATCAGGTCGTTGGCTGGCGGAACCTGAACGACGTCCGACATGGTCTCGAACCAGGAAGTATGATTGGAATGATGCTCCATATGGGTGATGAAAACTACCGGCCGGGCCGATTCATCGATGCAGTTGTTCTTCGATCCCTGGCCGCAGCTTTTTAACCCGAGCATCCGTTGCAATTTATTCACAACCGCTGTCATTCCGAATCCAGCCGTGATGATCACATCATCAGCCGATGCATTGACATGCTCCTTGATCTTCTGATGGGCAAAATGGTAGGCATTGGTCATTAATGTGCCGGTTTCACTGGTCTCGGTGTGCGTATTACCGACAAAAGGCCCAAGTGTTTCTATGATTCGCTCTTCGATCGGACGGTATAAGCGCCCGGAGGCTATCCAGTCGGCATAAACTACCGGAACCCGGCCATATGGTGAGTTAAAATGATCATGGATACCAATGATATTCTCCCGGAAAGGCTTGAAATAGTTTTCCATAAATGGTTGAAATTGCGACAAAAGTAAAAAAATTGCGCACTTTTCAGAACAGCCGGCCTAATCTTAATCGCTGTAAGAAACCTGCATAAGCGATAACTCGCATTCACCGCCTTCCGGATAGACTGTAATCCAGTTGTTATCCTCGCTGAACCATTTGTACTGTGCGCTGATCCTGACCAGGTAATCAATCACATCTTCCCCGGCAGGTACTTTCACGACCACACCTCCGTTCTTGGCCTGGTCTTTCCCGTAACTGATGATCAGCTTAAACTCATTCCCGGAAACATTGCGGGCTTTAAAATAAATGTAGTTGCTTTTGCGGTCTTTAACCGGTACAGGCGTAAAACTGAATTTGTGAGTGGTATTACTTGCAATCGCCACCGGAAGGGTATTGATCTGCACGATAGATCTTTCGCTCAGTAATTTAAGGATCCGGCCGGCCATTTCCTGCGGGTAATCCATGTCCGGTTTCAATGCAGCGGCCTTCCTGAAGAGCTCCAGTGCACTGTCGTATGTCTTGGAGGCAAAATATTTATCGGCTTCAATGATGGTCCTGTCGTACTCCTCCTGGATGAGCTTCTGCTTTTTGGCAATTTCCATGTCAGCAAGCCGTAACTGCTCTGCAGGATAAGCTTCGTTGGGTTTAAGCTCCAGGGCGCGGGTGAATTGCATCCTGGCCGATTCAAAATCCTGGAGTCCGAAGAAATTATCACCTTTCGAAACAGCTACCTGGTATGCCAGGTCAAGTTCGGCTATCCTTTCTTTAATTTGCCGGTCGATCTCCCGTATCTGCTGCTTGGGCATTTCTTCCCCAGGTTTAATCGCTGATGCCTCCAGGTAAGCGGTCCGCGATTCCTCTAATTTCCCATCCTTTAAGTAATTAGCCGCTGTCTCTAAGGCCAGAAGATACTCCCTGTTGATCTGTTCTTTCGCTGCAGCTTCTCTTTCGGCAGCTTCCTTTGCTGCCAGTTCTTTCGCTGCCGCTTCTTTTTCTGCCGCTTCTTTGGCTGCCAGTTCTTTCGCTGCCGCTTCCTTCTCCGCCGCCTCTTTGGCTGTCAGTTCTTTCGCTGCCGCTTCCTTCTCCGCTGCCTCCTTGGCCGCCAGCTCCTTCGCAGCCGCTTCCTTTTCAGCCGCCTCCTTTGCTGCCAGTTCCTTTGCAGCCGCTTCTTTTTCTGCCGCTTCTTTGGCTGCCAGCTCCCTTGCAGCCGCTTCCTTTTCAGCCGCTTTTTTAGCCGCCAGCTCCTTCGCAGCCGCTTCCTTTTCAGCCGCTTCCTTCTCCGCCGCCTCTTTTGCTGCCAGTTCCCTTGCAGCCGCTTCCTTTTCAGCCGCCTCCTTTGCTGCCAGCTCCCTTGCAGCCGCTTCTTTTGCTGCGATATCAGCCAGGATCAGGTCGATCTCTTTGATCTTGCCTTCCGCATAAACTTCACCGGGCTTTAATGCGCGTGCCTCCTGATAGGCTGCTTTTGCTTCCGTGTATTCTTTGCCTGCCAGTTTCTGATCTCCTGTTTCAATGGCAGCCCAGTACCGGTTTTCCATTTCCGTCTGCTGCCGGATTTCCGCTGAATCTATTTCTATTTCAAAGGTCTGTCCCTGTTGCGTGATCACAACTGTCTCACCCTCGTCCGCTTGAAAATCTTCTTCTTCATTGATCTCTTCCGGTACCGGCTTTTCATTCAATGCCGTTTGCCGTGAAATAATATTTTCCAGTTCCCTGATCTTTTCCAGGGGATATATCTCGGATGGCATGATCGAAGTCGCATTCCTGTACTCGAGGAGAGCAGGTTCATACTGTTTCTCTCCGTATAACTGATCTGCTTTTGCAACGGAGGCATTATACCTTTCACGCAAACCCAGAATTTCGTTGATCATAATGATCTGGCCCTGTGGATACTTCTCTTCCGGGAAAATTTCCAGCGCCTTTTTGTATTGCCCCAGCGCTTCAAAATAATTATCGGTAAAGAATAATTTGTCTGCCCCTTTGATCAGCTCGTCGTACGTTCCCTGCTGACTGACCCGATTAGCGATCTTTGACTCAATCTCGGCGATTTTCACCTTTGGATACTGTTCCATCGGTTTGAAATCATAGGCTTTTTTATATTCCGCAAGGGCCTGCTCATACTGCCCCTCCCGGTAAAGCTTGTCGCCTTTGGCAATCGATTGGTTATAAGCTTCTTCCTGTGATTTTCTCAGGTTCAGCGCATTGGTGATGTCACTGATCCGCTGCTTGGCATAGTTTTCATCGGGTTTGAACCGCAATGCATTTTTGTACTCAACCATAGCCTGCTCGTACTTCTCTTCGCTGTACAACTGGTCGGCCAGGGCAATGGCTTCTTCATAGCTGGTAATATTCTTTTCGGCAACTTCCAGTAAAGCCGCATCGATCTTTTCGATCATGCTCCGGGGGTATTCTTCGGATGGCTTGACAGACAGAGCCTGCAAATATTTTTGCCTGGCTTTTTCGAATTCTTTGGAAACATAAAGATCATCGCCTTCATCTATCAGCCCGGAGTAGGAATCCCAGGCTGCTTTCAGGTTTTGAGCTTCAGCCAGCTTCTGTTTTGGCAAAGGATCTCCCGGCATCAGCCTGATGGCCGCTTCAAGCTTTTGAACAGCGGTCTCGTAATCATTTCTTGACAGGGCCAGCTCTGCATCCTGCAAGGCCAGTTCATACTCATCCGTAATTTTTTTGCCTTTGGCAATCAGCGCTTCTACTTCAATGGCTTTTTCTTTCGGATAAGTTTCCGATGGTTTCAGTTCGACAGCCCGACGGTACTCCGCCAGCGAACCTTCCAGCTTGCCTTCCTTGAAAAGTTTATCTGCTGCGGTGATGGCTTTGATATAATCTTCCTCGGTTTGCTGGTTATTTGCCCGGGTCATGTTGATCTCCTGGATTTTCCCTGAAGCGTAAACATCCCCGGGAAGGATCGTCAGCGCTTCCTGGTAATACTTTAAGGCATTGTCGAAGTCTTTCTTGCCGAAGAACTCATCCGCTAACTGTATCTGCTGCGTATAAAGGCTGTTTTGATACATCTGGACCTTGATCATATCCAGCGATTGCTGCAGCCGGTCTTTGGGATATTGTTCGTCAGGAGCCAGCTTTACGGCAATCTGGTAAGAGGCCTTTGCATTGATATAATCGCCTTTTGAAAAGTAGTTGTCGGCCATCTGGATGGTCTTCGAATATTGTTCCATATCTGTTTGTGAGATGGCAGGAATAGCCCTCAGCAACAAAAAGATGATCAACGTTACCAGCGTTATATATCGGTTCTTCATAGATCGGACACGGTTAACTTTATTCAATCTTGCCGTCTTTCATGGAGATAGTACGGTCGGCCATAGAGGCCAGTTCCAGGTTGTGCGTGACGATAACGAACGTTTGCCCGATTTCGTCCCTTAACCTGAAAAACAAACGGTGCAGCTCTTTTGCTGAAGCCGAGTCGAGGTTTCCCGAGGGTTCGTCGGCCAGCACAATCCTCGGGCCGTTGACCAGGGCGCGCGCCACGGCAACCCGTTGCTGTTCGCCGCCCGATAAAGCGGAAGGCTTATGCTCCAGCCGGTCCGACAGATTTAACAGATCCAGGATATGCTTCGCCTTTTGTTCCGCCTCTTTCCGCGGAATACCGGCAATAAAGGCAGGAATACATACATTCTCCAGAGCCGTGAACTCCGGCAGCAAATGGTGGAACTGGAATACAAACCCGATGGACTGATTCCTGAAACCGGCCATCCTCTCCTCGCCCCATCCCGAAATATCCGTTCCGTCATATAAGATCGAGCCGGAATCGGGCTTGTCGAGGGTGCCGATAATATGTAAAAGGGTCGACTTTCCCGCCCCCGATGAACCGACGATCGAGACAATCTCCCTTTCCGATACTTCTATATCAATCCCTTTCAGGACTTTCAGATCACCGAATGATTTGTGAATTCCTCGTGCTACCAGCATGTCTTGTTGCGAAATGAGCGGCAAAGATATAACGAAATCAGGATGATTTTATTACGGATATTAATCCTGAACCTAAAATCGTTACATTTGCATATCAAGCCTTTTAAACGAATCACATGAACTTACACGAATACCAGGGGAAATCTATACTCAGGAAGTATAAAGTGGCCGTACCGCTCGGCATCGTAGCTTTTACGCCATCCGAAGCCATTAAAGCAGCTGAACATATCCAGGATGAGACAGGCTCCGATAAATGGGCGGTGAAAGCCCAGATCCATGCCGGCGGCCGCGGCAAAGGAGGCGGGGTCAAAGTGGCTAAATCGCTGGAGGAAGTCGAGCAATTTGCCCGGCAGATCATCGGGATGAAACTGGTAACGCCCCAGACGGGACCGGAAGGTAAAGAGGTCAGGAAAATCCTGATCGAACAAAATATCTATTATCCCGGCCCATCGGATGTGAAAGAGTTCTATATGAGCCTGTTGCTCAACCGGGCTATCGGCCGGAATATGATCATGTATTCGCCCCGGGGCGGAATGGATATTGAGAAAGTGGCCGAAGAAACCCCCGATCAGATCTTCCACGAAGAGATCGACCCGCGCACCGGGCTGATGCCGTTCCAGGCCCGCCGTATTGCCACTAACCTCGGCCTGAACGACGACGCCTTCAAGAACATGGTGAAATTTGTCCATGCACTCTACGATGCCTATATGCAGTCGGATGCCAAGCTGTTCGAGATCAACCCGGTCTTCAAAGCAGCCGACGACCGTATTTTTGCGGGCGACGCCAAGGTGGTGATCGACGACAACGCCCTGTTCCGCCATCCGGATATCCAGGAGATGCGCGACTATACGGAAGAAGATCCGATCGAGGTCGAAGCCAGCCGCTTCAGGCTCAGCTATGTCAAACTCGACGGGAACGTGGGTTGCATGGTTAATGGCGCTGGGCTGGCCATGGCCACGATGGACATCATCAAGCTTTCGGGCGCGTCACCGGCCAATTTCCTCGATGTGGGCGGAACAGCCGACGCGAAGAGGGTGGAGGAGGCCTTCCGGATCATCCTTCGTGATCCCAATGTGAAAGCCATCCTGGTCAATATCTTCGGCGGTATCGTCCGCTGCGACCGCGTCGCCCGGGGGATCGTCGACGCTTACAAAAATATCGGAGAGATCAATGTCCCGATCCTGGTCCGGTTGCAGGGCACCAATGCCGAAGAAGGGGCGAAAATTATCAATGAATCGGGCCTTCGCGTGCAATCGGCTGTGCGGCTCGAAGACGCCGCCGAACTGGTAAGCAACGTTTTATCCTGAAATAATGCGTTTAACTGATTGGAGGTCAGTATTCTTCATCTTAACCATCTTGTTGCAGTTTAACCCGGCTAGCATGGCACAGGTATTCACACCCGCACATTACGATGCTGAAAGAGCAGAAATGGTGGACCAGCAGATCGGTGCCAGGGGAATCCGTGACGAAAAGGTACTGGCAGCCATGCTGAAGGTGGAACGACACCGGTTTGTCCTGCCCGAATATCTTGATGAAGCGTATGCTGACCATCCGCTGCCAATTGGCGACGGACAGACCATCTCCCAGCCTTATATTGTCGCTTTCATGACCGAAGCGCTGGATCTGAAAGCCACGGATAAAGTTCTCGAGATCGGCACCGGCAGCGGATACCAGGCGGCAGTACTCGCCGAGATTTGCGATTCGGTTTTCACCATCGAGATCTTTCCCTCGCTGGCCCGCCAGGCCGATAACATCCTGAAATCATTGGGTTATACGAATATTTTTATTAAGACCGGGGATGGCTATCAGGGCTGGCCGGAGCATGCCCCTTTTGATGCTGTCATTGTTACCTGCGCGCCGGAAGAGATTCCCGGCCCGCTCCAGGACCAGCTCGCCGAAGGTGGCAAAATGATCATCCCGGTAGGTGGTCAATATACCCAGGAACTGGTCCTGGCAGAAAAAAAGAATGGGAAACTGGTCAAAAACAATGTGCTGCCTGTCCGGTTTGTCCCGATGATCGACAGCACTGGCAGGAAATATTAAGCACCTAGAAAGGCATTCCCTCCTCCTCTTCCATGTCATTCATTTTCGACTGGTAAGTCTTTTGCCGCTCGGGCAAGTGGCCGTCGATGAAGCTCTGATCCGGCTCCACCGAATCATAATCGGAGAAGCGGGCATATTTGGCGGTGAATTTAAGGTTTCTCTCGCCCAGTGCACCGTTCCTGTGCTTGGCAATGCTGATGACCGCCAGCCCGTTGGTCGGCGTACCGTCGTCGAGCTGGTCGATCTGGTAGTATTCCGGACGATAGATGAAGAGTACCAGGTCGGCGTCCTGCTCGATAGCGCCCGACTCACGGAGGTCGGAAAGGATAGGCTTCTTCGAGCCTCCGCGGGTTTCAACGGCACGGCTGAGCTGCGACAGGGCCAGCACGGGAATGTCGAGCTCCTTGGCCAGGCTCTTCAGCGACCGGGAGATGTTGCTGATCTCCTGCTCACGGTTGCCCTGCCGGTCGTAGGCGCCAACCATGAGTTGCAGGTAATCGACAAATACCATTTCGATATTGTGCTGCGCTTTCAGACGGCGGCATTTGGCCCGCAGTTCAAAGATCGAGAGGGCAGGGGTGTCGTCGATGAAGATCGGCGCGTCGATCAGGCGGCTGATCTTGGAATTGAGCTGTTCCCACTCGTAATCGGCCAGGTCGCCTTTGCGGAGCTTCTCCGCCGGCAGCATCGATTCGGCAGAGATCAGACGGGTGACAAGCTGTACCGACGACATTTCAAGGGAGAAGATAGCCACCGGTTTATGGAAATCGACCGCCATATTCCGTGCCATGGAGAGGGCAAAAGCGGTCTTTCCCATACCGGGGCGCGATGCCAGGATGATCAGGTCTGACCGCTGCCAGCCCGATGTGATCCGGTCGATCTCGGTAAATCCCGACGGCACGCCCCTTAATTCGGCCTGCTGGTTTTTCGCCGCTTCGATATAATGCAACGCTTCCTTCACCAGTGTATTCATATCCAGCGTGTTACGGCGCAGGTTGCTGTCGCTGACGGTGAAAAGCTGCTGCTCGGCTTTGTCCAGCATATCAAAAACATCCATCGAATCTTCGAAAGAATCTTTAATGATCTCGGAAGAGATCCGGATCAGCTCCCGCTGAATATATTTCTGGATGATGATGTGGGCATGGTACTCCACGTTGGCCGACGAGGCCACCCGGTTGGTCAGCTGCGTGATATAGTAAGCGCCGCCGGCAACCTCCAGGTCTCCGCTCTTTTTCAGTTCACTCGTCACGGTAAGGATATCGACCGGTTCCGATTTGGAAAAAAGGCTGATGATCGCTTTATAGATGACTTTGTGCTGGTCTTTGTAAAACACATCCGGCTTGAGGATGTCGATCACCGCCGTCAGGGCATCTTTTTCCAGCATGATGGCCCCCAGCACCGCCTCTTCCAGATCTACCGCCTGGGGCTGTACTTTGCCGTGTTCAAAAACATTTTCCTGCGGAGCGTTCCTCCTCTCAAATCCTTTCCTGGCGAAGCCTTTGGACTTATCTGACGGGTTGTATCGGGTGTTCTCTTCCATGAGGTCAAAGATACATCATCAACCTCCGAATTATCCTTTCATAAACCAGATTTTATCACCAAAATTCGTGTTGAAAAAATGTGAAAAAAAGCCCAATTCCCTGAAAAATGGACAACGGACAATGGACAATGGACAACGGACAATGGACAATCCGTCAATATCCTATTGCTTCGCCTTCCAGCGTAACAAATCCTTTCATCAGATTGGCCGTCAGGCAACTATGTACCGGAATAATACCCAGCACATCCCCGATACTGACCTCCTCGACAAAATCTTTCGGTGCCCGGATGATCCCGTGCTCCTGCGAAAGGCTCGCCAGGTATGAGCTTTGAAGAGGTTTTGACCATCCTTTTTCATCCAGTTTCACGACATAACCGTAAAGATGTTCGCCGTTGCTTTTATAGAGAAAGTCTTTGGAAAAATGGACCGATCCGCCGTAAATCGTGATCTCGTTGCGCTGAATGCTCTTGCTGACGACCGGACAGGCCATCACAACTGCAATCTGCTCAAGGTCACACGATCCAAGGGAATACTGCATCAGGTCGTAGAAAATGAAATTGCCCGGCCGTACTTCGTCGACGCCGGCAAAATCCTCCGCCAGGCTGCATCCGGGCGTATCCCCGATCGAAATGATCAGTTCAGGCCAGGCCTCCTTGTAGAAATCTTTGAGGTAGGCCATCTTCCTGACGCTGTCTTTGTAAATATCGATGATCTCTTCATGACTGTCGGCCGAGTAGGTATGGCCGGCATGGGTTAAAAATCCTTTGAATTGCAGCCGGTTCGAGCCCGATAAAAATTCCAGCATCCGGTCAATCTCCGCCAGGTCTTTCCAGAAAACACCCGTCCGGTGGTGCCCGGTGTCGATTTCAATGAAAAACCCGGCCCGGTATGTGAGCCCGTTCTCCAATGCCGGAAGGATAGCCGATGTGTCGCCGATAATGTTCAGGGTCAACTCAGCCGCCAGTTCGCTGATCTGGCCGAGTTCCAGCAGGTTGACCGGGAACGCTACCGTGATGTCGCGCCAGCCGTATGCGGAAAAAAATTTGGCCATGCTGACCGATGAAACCGTGATCTTGTGAATGCCCATTTTCCGGAACCAGTTGCCAATATGCGCCGAATTGTGCGTTTTGAAATGCGGCCTGAATTGCGTTTCCGTCATCCGGGCCTTCTCCGCCATCGCGCTGATGTTGGCCAGGCACTGCTCTTTATTGACAATTAAAGTCGGTTTTGTTATCGGCATCATTCAAGTAAGGATTGTCCGTTGTCCATTGTCCGTTGTCCATTGTCCGTTGTCCGTTGTCCGTTGTCCGTTGTCCGTTGGTAAAACAAATGTATGTATTTTTCTGTATTCTGAAGTGTAGGGGTTTGGGCATAATAGACCGCTACCCGTTATTCCACCAGGATCACATCATCATCTTCGATCACGGGTTGCTGCTGGTATTTCAGGAAAAGCCGGGCGACCGTCAGGACATCCTTCTGGCAATAGGTCCTGATCCGCTCCAGGTCATGATCCTCCCAGTAAACCCGGTGAATATCGCTTCCGCTGATATCGTCCTTTGGTGTGGGTATACCGAAAATGGCAGCCAGCAATTCCAGGGAGGTGTAATGCTTGTAGTCGCCGAACTTCCATAACTCCATCGTATCCAGGAATTGCACTTCCCAGGGCTTTCGTCCCGCCACATCGAGGATGGCCGGCAACGGTATTCCGTGGATCAGGATGCGCCGCGCCAGGAACGGAAAATCAAACTCCTTGCCGTTGTGTGCGCAAAGCATCTTCTTCTCCCCGCCGTAATGCGAATTCAGCATTTTACAGAACTGCACCAGTAGCTGGTACTCGTCGTCGCCATAAAAAGATTTTATCCGAAACTCCCTGCCCTTGAACAAACCCGCCGAAATACAGATCACCTTACCGAACTCAGCATAAATGCCTGCTCTCGGGAATAGACTTTCCGGCGTGTCGTCCGGTTCCCGCTTCAACTGCTCGCTCTTCTTGTCCCATAACTTCTTCAGCCTTTCTTCCGCCTTGCTGTATTCCGGAAAAGCCGGAGCCGTCTCAATGTCCAGGAACAATACGTTCTCTATGGCAATATCTTTCAACATAAATTCAATTTTTGCTAAAATTATAAAAACATACGGGATGCCATTCCCTGAGCTTCATTTTTCAGTTATCCGCATTATTTTTGTAAGATGATGAGAAAATCTTTAGTTGCGATCATCCTGCTTGGTGTTGTTTTATTTTCCTGTAAAAAGGAACAGGATACACTGCCTCCGGTCATCAGTTTTATCGCCCCGGGTGTGAACACCATTATCAATATTCCCGATACTCTCGATGTGAAAGTGCAGGTTAACGACGACCGTATCATCCATTTTGTGGTAATAAGCATCGTGAATGAAGACAAGATACCCCTTACGGAAGCCAAATCTTTTGCCCCTTTTCTGGCGGAGTTTACAGCCGTTCATTCGTTTGTGATCGATTCCAAAACAATCGCATCGGGTGTTTATTCAATCCAGGTTTTGGCTTTCGACGGATTCAATACCAAAACCGGCTTCCTGGATATCGAGATCAATGAAATCCCCAGGTCATTAGAGGGTTTCATGGCCGTAACCGCTCCACTCAGCTTCCAATCGGAGATCTTCCGGCTGGGCCAGGATTTCAGCATCGATTCGCAAATGAGTTTCCCTCAGGGGTGCCAGTTTACAGCAGTTCATCCCGTCTGGGAACGGTTCCTCTTTGCCGGAGGAGATCCTTCGGTATTGACAGCCATTAACCCCTTTACCTTTGTGACCGAATGGGAGCTTCCCGCCACGCCGCCCAGGCCTCAGTTCACTGCCATCGAGGCCGGTAAAGACATTCTGTTCGCTACAGCCAACGGCGACGCAGGGATCGTGGATATCGACGGAAATGTGACCCTCCGGACATTTCCGTACAACAACATGAAGATACTCTGCCTTGCGGCAGATGAAAATTATATGTATGCCGCCCAGCAGTCGACCGGCGGGACCAACAACGAACTCACCCTGTTTTACAGGGAAACCGGTGCGGTGAAGTCCCGGAAACTTGTTGCCGAAAGAATATCCGGAATTGTAGCTTTGGACGATCAGGCGCTGGTTTTCTTTTCGCCCGGCAACCGGACCGAGATCTTCCATTATAACCCGGAGAGCTTTATCCTGAATAAATTGAATGAAATTGAGGGCGAGATCCTGGTGTCTGCCGAGAAAGTTTCTGATGATCAGATTATTATTTGTACCGATGCCGCTATCCGCCTCTTTCGTCCAGGCATCAACCGGCTCGACATGCTCCTGGAGCAGCCTTACCGGTTTTGTCGCTACGATGCACTGGGTAACCGGCTATTCCTGGCTAAGGACTATGAGATGGAGGTGAGGAATTTCACCACACTGGATTTGACGGAGGAGATTTCTTTTAATGATATGATCGTGGATTTCAGGATTCTTTATAATAAATGATGGAAAACGACACGAAATCCCCGGAAGTGGAGATCATCCGGACAGCCGACGGTTCGTCCTCTCTTTTTGTTCCGGAAATGGGCGAACATTATCACAGCGTAAACGGGGCCATCACCGAATCGATCCATATCTTTATCAATGCCGGCCTGAAATATGTCATGAATGATCAGAATCCGGTCAGGATCCTGGAGATCGGGTTTGGCACCGGGCTGAATGCTTTCCTGACCTGGCACGAGGCCCGGGCCGCGAAAATTAATGTGCATTACACAGCCATTGAAAAGTATCCTTTAAAACAGGAGGTTTATCATCAACTGAATTATCCGGAATTAATGGGTTATCCTTTTGGAGAAGAGTGTTTTATGAAGATTCACGAACTGCAATGGGATGCACCGCACGAGGTTATGGAACACTTCATTCTTCATAAAATAAATACGGACATCAAGGACTTCCACCCGGGTAAGAACCGGTTCGACCTGGTTTATTTCGATGCATTCGGCCCCGATTTTCAACCGGACATGTGGACTACAGATCTTTTTAAGAAGATGGCAACTGCATTGAGGCCGGGCGGGATACTGGTCACGTATTCGACAAAAGGAACGGTGAAAAGAAGTGTGAAAGAGGCGGGGTTTAGAATTGAGAAGTTGCCGGGACCTATTGGCAAACGCGAGATTCTACGGGCATTGGTAATTTGATATCTCAGTGCTCCTCTGCGTAACTCTGTGTAATCTGTGGTGAATAATTCGCCTATCTCACCTTAAACCCCTCAAACCCCATCACCGGCTGCTCCTGCACCTCGAATCCCTCCACTCTCGCCCATTGCGGCCCGCGGCGGCACCAGCTCAAAAATCCTTCCAGCATATCTTCTTCTCCTTCCGCTTCGATATAAACCGAGCCATCCGGCTTGTTGGTCACAAAACCACAGATGTTGAATTCGGCAGCCGTTTTTACCGTGTAATAGCGGAACCCGACATTCTGCACCTTTCCCGTAACCCTTATCCCGTAACCCTTTCTCATGGATTCAGCCGTTTCATGACCTGTGCGTCGATCACCCTGAACAACTGGTTTGGCTCAAATCCGCGCCAGTTGAACGTGTCGAAACTCCCTCCGAAGGCCAGGTAGTAATCCAGGTGCGCTTTTTTGAATTCGCGGACCACATGTTCCCTGAAGTTCAGCGCCACGATCCAGCCGTCTTCGATATCATCGAACCATTCTTCATAATAATCGTTGTCGAGCGGATGGAAATTGAATACGTTCTCGCCGATCAGGATGAATTTTGAGATGCCGCTGGCGATCATGACATCGGCAATATTGCGCTTGAGGTACATGATGTCGTTGTACAGCGCATCATTCCACTCGCCGATGAATTCGATGATGGCAAAACCTGTGTCGTAATTTGCATACAGGACTTTCAGGTAAAGCGTTGCCGAACCCATCTCGTCCCACTGGGGATGGATCAGGTAATTATAAACGGCGTGCGTAAACTCGAATTCCGAGTATTCTTTGTTGTAAAACGGCGAACGGTGGTCATCCGAAGCGATATACAGGTGGCGCCAGGAATAATATGGTTCGATGTCGTGCATTTAAAAGATTTTCGGGTAGCGTTCCGGGTTGATATCGTGCATCATATTGTACACCGAATCGAATACGTCTTCCGCATTCGGATTGCTGAAATAGTCGCCATCGGTGCTGTACGCCGGCCGGTGTGCTTTGGCCGTGAGCGTCTTCGGCTGGGCGTCGAGGAAATAATATCCGTGCTGCTCTTCCAGCACCTTCTGCATCATGTAGGCCGTTGCCCCGCCCGGCACGTCCTCATCGAAGAACAGCACCTTGTTGGTCTTCTTCAGCGATTCGACGATCGAGTGGCGGATGTCGAAGGGGAGGAGCGACTGCACGTCGATCAGTTCCACATCGATACCGAAGTCTTTCAGTTGCCCGGCCGCCTCCAGGGCGATCCTGACGCAGGCGCCGTAGGTTACGATGGTCACATCGGCGCCTTCGCGGATGATCTCCGGGATTCCCAGCGGAACGGTGAACTCGCCGATGTTCGATGGCCGTGGCTCCCTGATCCGGTAGGCGTTCAGCGGTTCGATGATCAGTGCCGGCTCGTCGGAGCGGATGATGGTGTTGTAGAAGCCGGCGGCCTGGGTCATGTTGCGGGGCACCAGCACGTGCACACCGCGGATCGAGTTGATGACCATGCTGAGCGCCGAGCCCGAGTGCCAGATCCCTTCGAGCCGGTGTCCCCGCGTCGAAATGATCATCGGCGCCTTCTGCCCGCCGCGGGTCCGGTATTGCAGCGTGGCCAGGTCGTCGCTGATGAGCTGCAGCCCGTACGGCAGGTAGTCGAAATACTGGATCTCCGCAATGGGCCTCAGCCCGCGCATCGCCAGCCCGATCCCCTGCCCGATGATCGTCGCCTCACGGATGCCCGTGTCGGCAACCCTCAGCTCGCCGTATTTCGCCTGCATACCTTCCAGCGTCTGGTTCACCCCGCCGATCCCGCCCACATCCTCGCCGAATACCAGCGTCTCCGGGTAATGACCCAGGATGTGATCGAAGTTGTCGCGCAGGATCTCCCGGCCCGGCACCAGCGGCGCCTCTTTATCGAACACCGCTTTCACCTCTTCGACATCCAGGGCGTTGTGCCGCGATTCGCTGTACAGGTGCGAGCTGTAGTTGATCTCATTCTGCTTCATCGCCTGGTCCCTCCAGGCCATCACATTCTTTTTCAGCGAGTTCTGCGGATTGCTGCACGAATCGCAGATCAGCCGGAGGATCTTTTTCCCCGACGACATGATGTCTTTCCACAATGGCTCGCCGACCATCCGCAGCTCATCCTTGATCGCATTGATCCGCTCTGTTTTGGCGCAGTTGCAGGTGGAAATATCGGCCATGCGGAGGAATTCGTCGCGCTGTTTCTTCAGCGGCTCCAGGAAGTGGTTCCAGGCCGACCTCCTTGCCTCCCTGGCCTCTTCTGCGGCCTGCTTCTCAACGTCATCGAGCTCTTTGGCCGTCGCCAGCTTTTCAGCGATGATCCATTCCCTGAACTTCCTTATGCCGTCGAATTCTTCTTCCCATTTCAGCCGTTCGGCCGATTTGTACCGCTCGTGCGAACCGGAGGTGCTGTGCCCCTGCGGCTGGGTGCATTCTTCCACATGGAAAATGACCGGTACATGCTCGGCGCGGCAGCGGGCAATGCCCTCGTGGTAAACCCGGCACAGACCGGCATAATCCCAGCCTTTCGCCTTGTAGATCAGGTATCCGTTGCCGTTTTTGTCCATTTCAAAACCCCGCAGAATCTCCGAAATGCTCTCCTTTGTCGTCTGGAATTTCTTGGCAACGGAGATGCCCCAGCCGTCGTCCCAGATCGAGATCGCCATCGGTACCTTTAGAACCCCGGCCGCATTGATCGTTTCGAAGAAATGCCCTTCAGAGGTGCTCGCATCGCCGATAGTGCCGAAGGCCACCTCGTTGCCATGATCTGAGAACGCGGCCATATGCTCCAGCCCTTCAGTATGGCGGAAAATTTTGGAAGCCAGCGCCAGCCCGAGGAGCCGCGGCATTTGTCCGGCCGTGGGGGAGATGTCGGCCGAGGAGTTTTTCTGCCGGGCCAGGTCCTTCCAGTCGCCGTTTTCGTCGAGGCTGCGGGTGGCAAAGTGGTTGTTCATGACCCGGCCGGCCGTTTGCGGGTTGTAGGCCACGTCGGTATCGCCGTAGAGCTGCGCGAAGAATTCTTCGGCCGTCATCATGCCCGTAGCCAGCATGAACGTCTGGTCGCGGTAGTAGCCCGAGCGCCAGTCGCCCGCGCGGAACTCCCGGGCCATCGCCAGTTGCGGTATCTCTTTCCCGTCGCCGAAGATGCCGAATTTGGCCTTGCCGCCCAGCACCTCGCGCCGCCCGATCAGGCTCAGTTGCCGGCTCAGGTTGGCCACACGGTAATCGCGCAGCGCCTCTTCCCGGGTGAATTTTACAGGACTCTTTTCAGTAGTGATATCTTGAATATTTTTCTCTTTTCCCATCGGTCAAGACCAGCTAGAATGATGCGTGCAAAGGTAGTGAAAAAGCTGCATTTGATCATAAACCGGAGCCAACCGCCCTTCGCTGATAAACCCCATTCGTGTTAATTCGTCTCATCCGTATCATCCGTGTTCCCATTATAGCACACGAATAAACACGGATACGGCGAATATTCACGGATTACTAAAGATTGCGGGTCAAGAGTTTAGCATGTATAAATATCTTATCTCAATCTATATACTGGTTGAAATTACTCCTTATATTTGGAGTGTTAAACGCGATACAGTTAGCATGCTCGGTTGGGGGGATTGCGGTAATGGGGAGGATTTGGGTGTTAGGCAACAATTGTGCGTCATGCTAATAAACTCTTCGACAGATGAAAGAAACTATACAATTTGATAAAGTTGCGGATATATACGATTTCTATGTCAATGTAAATTTTGATATTCCTTTTTTTATTAAAGAGACCGATGGTTATAAAGGTGAAATTCTGGAATTAATGTGCGGAACCGGACGAGTATCAATTCCGCTGCTTGATTCTGGAAGGCATATGATATGTGTAGATTATTCAAAAGGGATGTTAAATTCATTCGAACGAAAAATCAAAAACAAGAATTACCCTGTCAATTTGGTTCAAATGGATGTGACAAATCTGAAATTGGATAAAAAATTTGGTTTGATTATTTTGCCATTTCATTCAATTAGTGAAATAATATCGACTGATCTACAGATTAAAGCATTGCAATCAATTTCATCACATCTTGAAAAAGATGGTGTTTTTATTTTAACGCTTCAAAATCCTAAAACTCGATTAATATTAGCAGAAGGAATTACAAGGGTAATGGGGAGATTTTCGATTGATGAAAGTAGACATTTGATCATCTCATATATGAATCAATACAACGAATCTGATAAAATTGTTACTGGATTACAATTCTATGAAATTTACGATTCGATGAATATCCTGATTGAGAAAAGGTACTTGGAGATTAATTTTAAACCAGTAGCTGATTCGGAATTAAGGAGTATGATTAAAGCTGCTGGATTGGAGATTGTTGAAATGTATGGAGATTATTCATATGGCCGTTTTGATGAAGAGAAAAGTAATTTTATGATTTATAAAATGACAAAAAATTAAAGCAGGAACGCACAACATACGTTATATCCAATAAGGGTTTCAGGGGTATGCGAAGTAAGAAGTCTGCTTTAATTTTTCGTGTAACCTGATAGCAAATCGCCCGCAATCCCTTACTGGCCATATTGTCAACCGTTGGCCGTAACTTCTTGTATTATGAATGATGAATTCAAAAAAGATTTAGATTTTATCCAAGATATAGTTGATTTGCGTGGCTTTATTATCAATAAGACCATAATCGTTGAGACTGGTATTGACACAATCATTATATATTATTTCTTTAAGGATAATCCAACAAATGCATGGGAATTTCATGATGATGTCATTAAAACTCTTAATAACAATCAAAAAATTAATCTTTTAAAGAAAGTATTATTACACTTTGGCGAGAATATTAAACCAAACACAAAGAAAAGACTATTCGACTTATTAAACAAGATTTTTGATTTGCGTAATAAAGTAGCTCATTATTCGTGGTCAGGAGTTTGGCATGACGGTGTCTATTTAAAGAAAGAAAAGCTCAAGGACGAGATTATCATCGGTGACAATGAGATCAGGAGTTTTATTAAAAATTGTAGAGAAGCAAATGCGCTCCTAAATATAATACTTGTCGTTACTGGTTATCATGATCAAATTATAAAAAGCTACAGCAAATAAATGAACTTTTTGCGGCACAACCCAACCCTGATAAATCGGATCAGATTCTGAAGAAATGTTGCAAAACCTTTCCCCGCGAAGGCGGAAAACACTCCCGAGGAGGAAGATGCATTTCCGGTTTCCCTCCCCAAACCCCTCCCTGTGAAGGCTTTACGCAATGATCGAACATTATAGAAGGGAGGGGCTTTTGTTCTTTTCCATCCTGTTTGCTACAGATGGGGCTCTCCTACGGAGAGGGTTGTAGTTTAAAAGTTTTTTAACTTGCTATCGCTATCTGCCAGCCGGCGAACGGGTGGCGGGAGATCCCTCCTTCGCCGTGATGACGTGATCAAGTCGTCAATCAGGCGGCGCAGCGAACGTCATCCTTCGGCTCCGGCGCAGCCGGAGACTAAGGATCTCTTAGCATGCTGCGCGCCGTTTCTGTTTCATCCGCCAACCGCGTCATCCGGGTTTATCGTCTTTTAAAAACCCTACACTATTGGACGAAATTGGTTTTTCTTTACTCCGGAGGAGTTGCACTTTTGTAACAAAGGCGATGGCACCCGCACAATTTTCCCCTCCCGCGATAATCCGGTTTTTCAAGGCAATATCAGCATGGGAGGGGATCAAGGGGAGGGGAAAGATGCTAACTTTACTTTTCCCCGGTGTAAACCCAATTCACATTTTTTTGATCTTGACGTATTATTATTATATCTTTGTACGTCTTAAAATAATATCATGGAAACCAAATTGACATTACGGCTCAAAAAGAAAGTAATTGACCAGGCAAAAAAATATGCTGATGATCACGATACCAGTTTATCAAAATTGATTGAGAACTATTTATCGGCTATTACCTCTGAATCAAAACCCGTTGAAAAAATCTCACCCCTGGTCCTGTCTATTAGTGGTGTTATTACTATTTCCGAAAATGATGATCCCAAAGGCAATTATCATAAACACCTTCAGGAGAAGTATTTATGAAAAGGAGAGTTTTTGTCGATACAGACATCATTTATGATCTGCTTGGGAAAAGAGATCCGTTTTATCTGGCTTCAGCCCAATTATTTACATGGGCAGACGAAGGAAAGATCCAAATTTATGTTTCTGCCTTGTCTTTAGCAAATCTTCATTATTTGATTTCAAAGCAGAGAACGGAGAACCAGGCAAAGGAAATTCTCAGAAAGTTTAAAGTATTGGTTCATGTTACTCCCCTGAATGATAAAATCATTGACCTGGCGTTGAACTCTGAATTCGCTGATTTTGAAGATGCTATTCAGTATTATTCCGCATTGCAGAATGAAATTGAGGTTTTTCTGACCCGGAATTTAAAGGACTATAAGAAAGCTCAGATTACTGTTTTAACGGCTCAGGATTATATAAATTTATGAGGGGTATGCCACTCTTAGCACCACCCACGCCGGAGCAATATAAATACCCGCAATGAAAAGAATCATCATAATTTCTATTCTGACAGCCACACTGCTGGGTTGTTCTAAGGAAAAGAAATCGGACCTGGCCGCCGAAAAAATGCAGGCCTTTGTTTCGGATATCTCCGCCTATGCAAGAAATTATGACCCCGGTTTTATCATCATTCCCCAAAATGGGATCGAGCTTGCTTTTAATAATTTGGAACCTGGCGACGGCATTAATACAAGCTACCTGTCTGCCATCGACGGCTTCGGAGTCGAAGAATTATTCTATAATGGCCCTTACACGCCCGATAATGAACGCATAGCCATGCTTCAACGGCTCAAGGATTACAAAAAAATATTGGTGTCAGAATATATTTCTGACAGTGATAATATCCCTGATGCGCTGAGCCGGAATTATACCGAAGGATTTATCTGCTTTCCGCGTATAAGCAGTAATTATCATTACCATCTGATCCCCGACAGTGTTCCTCATCCGAATGCATTCGATATCACTAACCTGCCTGATGCGCAAAATTATCTGTATCTTATCAGTACCGACAGCTTTGCTTCAAAACAGGTGATGATCGATGAAATCTCGGCAACTGACTTTGATATTGTATTGATTGATCTGTTTTTCAACGAAACGGAATTTACCTCTTCTGAGATCAATCTCCTGAAAAGAAAAGCAAATGGCGCACAACGGCTCGTTATTTCTTATGTAAATATCGGCTCCGCAGAAAATTTCCGTTACTACTGGAAGCCGGATTGGGAGCTTCACCACCCGCACTGGCTGAAGAAAAAATATGAGGGTTACGACGACGAAATCTGGGTTGAGTTCTGGGAAAAGGAATGGCAGGATATTATTTTCGGTAACGATCATTCATATCTGAAGAAAATATTGGATGCGGGTTTTGATGGCGCCTATCTCGACAATGTGGAAGCATATTATTTATTGTACTTTTGCCATTAGAATCGGCTATCCCGATTGATTGCCCTGTTTTAAATCATATAAAGTGACCACAGAAAACCTGTTATTTGCATTTGGGCTGACTTTTTTTGCGGGCCTGGCCACAGGGATCGGCAGCCTGATGTCGTTTCTGTCGAAAAAATTCAATCCGGGATTTCTGGCCGGTTCCCTGGGCTTTTCGGCCGGCGTTATGATCTACGTTTCACTGGTGGAGATCTTTGCCAAAGCCAAAGTTTCATTGGTCGCCGCACACGGGCTTAAAGCCGGCAACATCTATACCGTTGTGGCTTTTTTCGCCGGTATCGCATTGATCGCGCTGATCGACAAACTCATTCCCTCTTATGAAAACCCCCATGAAATAAAGAATATCGACGAGAAGAACCTGGACCCGGACAAAAGCCGGAAGCTCCTGAGAATGGGAATGTTTTCCGCGCTGGCCATCGCCATCCACAACTTTCCGGAAGGCCTTGCGACTTTTATGGGCGCTCTGACCGATCCGACATTGGGGATCAGTATTGCCGTCGCCATTGCCATCCACAATATTCCCGAAGGGATTGCGGTTTCGGTACCGGTTTATTATGCCACGAAAAATCGTAAAAAAGCATTCTGGTTGTCTTTTTTATCAGGACTTGCCGAACCTGTCGGAGCGTTTATCGGCTATTTTATCCTCCGCAGTGTTTTCAATGATTCGACTTTCGGGGTGATTTTCGCAGGCGTAGCAGGCATTATGGTCTATATTTCGCTCGATGAATTATTGCCAACCGCCGAGGAGTACGGCAAACACCACATTGCCATCGGCGGCCTGGTCGCCGGAATGGCAGTCATGGCGGTCAGTTTGTTGCTGTTCATCTAGCGCAAAGGAAATTGGTCATGAAAATCGCCATTCTATCCGATATCCATGGAAACTCTTATGCTTTAAGCAAAGTGCTGGAGGATATCAGGGCCAGGAATGCCGATGCAATCATAAACCTGGGCGATTCTCTGTATGGCCCCCTTAATCCTTCAGGAACATGGGAAATGCTGAATGCTTGTCACGCGATTAATATCTCCGGGAACGAAGACCGGATTATTTTGGAAAATTTAACGAAAGATTCGGGTAATAAAACACTGGAGTATGTCAAATCTCAGATAGACAATCGGATGACAGACTGGCTTCGGTCGTTGCCTTTCGATATGATCTTCAACGACCTGGTTTATGGTTGCCATGCCTCTCCGCTGAGTGATACGGAATACCTGCTCGAGAAAGTTTCTGAAAATCATATTGATATCAGGTCACAGATGGAACTTGACGAATTGCTGAAAGAGAAAACACAAAAAATAATCGTATGCGGGCACAGCCATGTACCGAACATTGTTCAAACAGATTGTAAACTGATCATCAATCCCGGCAGTGTCGGTCTGCCGGCTTATGATGACGATTTGCCTGTTTATCATCGAATGCAGAATTACAGTCCACGGGCGAATTACTCGATATTGAACGTTAACGGGGAATCAGTATCTGTTGAAAGAGTTGCCCTTGAGTATGACTTTGAATCCGCAGCCCGGTTGGCGGAAAGGAATGGTCGAAACGATTGGGCACACTGGATTCGGACAGGAATCGTATAGTGTATATGAACGTAACCACAACTACAACATCGCATTAAATAAACAATATTAATATGCCAGACGATCCAGTTACAGAAATTTTCTCAGGTACTCTATGGGAAGCGGAATTGCTCCAGACTATGCTGAATGACAATGAAATAGATTGTTTCCTGAAGAATTCCACCCTCAACACATTTGTTTTCGAACCCACTTTTGCCGGTGGTGTTAAAGTAATGGTCCTTCAGTCAAATCTTGTTAAAGCGACTGAAATTGTGAATGAATTCCGGAAAAACATTGAAAAAGCATAATTGGATCCGGGTATCTTTGTGATTCTTCACCAGAAAATAATTATTAAAATGCCCGACAGACTGCTATTCATTGATACCGAGACCGGGGGCCTGGATCCCGATAAACATTCGCTGCTGACGTTGGCTTTGGTGGTATGGGAAGATAGGAATATCATTGATTCACTGGAAATTGCAGTTAACGATGGTATTAATTGTGTGACACAGGAAGCTTTATCCATCAATAAAATCGATATCGGGAAACACCTTCAAACAGCGCTTTCATTGCCTGAAGCCATGGACCAGGTGATGTCGTTTACGGGTAAACACTTTCCCGGCAAGGAGAAAATTACCCTGGCCGGCCATAATGTCCACTTCGACGCCGGCTTTCTTAAAAAGTTCTTTTCCGCTAACCATATTGACTTCAGCGAAATATTTTCCCACCGGCTCATCGATACCTCCTCCATCCTGCATTATCTTTACCTGGCGGGTCGTATTGAGAAGAAGGCAATATCTTCCGATGATGCTTTTGCTCTTTTTGACATTGAGGTCGAAGGTCGGCACACCGCATTGGGAGACGCCACCGCCACAGTAAAACTCTTCTCAAAGCTGCTTGATTTGATGGGCTAGAACCTAATATTCAACGTAATGAGCCGTATTCATCCGGCCTTAAAACGGCCTCTTTGTTAATAATTTCATCTTTACTGTGAATATAAGAATTGGATGATGATTTTTATTTAGAGCTACTTTTGACCGTTGTAAACCTGCAAAAAACTAACCTGACAAAAAATGGCACAGCAATATCTGGATCATTCCAAAGCAATCCTGACCTCTCCCCGCTCCAATTTTAAAGGCGGAAGCAAAGGATCGGGGATCATCTCTTTATTCGGGTATCAAAACGAATACGATCTCAGGGAAGGATATCCTTTGCTGACCACAAAAAAAATGGCTACCCGTTCCATGTTTCATGAAACCATCTGGTTTTTGCGGGGTGACACGAATATTAAGTACCTGGAAGACAATAACTGCCCGATCTGGCGACCCGATTCTTTCCAGGATAACCTTCCCGGGATGCAGAAAGCGGGTATCTTTCCGGAAGGCCTGGTGAAGTATTCACCGGATTGGGATAAGGCGATGGAAGAATATGGCCAGAGGATCCGGGAAGATGAAGAATTCGCGGCCAGGTGGGGAGATGCCGGACCGATCTATGGCAAACAATGGAGAAGATGGGAATACTTCGACCATGAAAAGGGCGCTTTCATTGAAATCGATCAGCTCGGGAAAATGATTGCCGGCCTGAAGAAGAAACCGACGGGGAAAAAGCATATTGTCGATTCCTGGAATCCCGGAGACACCCCCCGGATGTCGCTGCCGCCATGCCATGTCCTTTACCAGGCGACGGCCAATGAAGAGGGAGAGCTGGAATTGCAGTTATACCAGCGAAGCTGCGACCAGTTCCTGGGCGTACCTTTTAATATTGCCAGCTATGCTGCGCTTACCCAGATCATTGCACAGGAAGCGGATATGGTACCCAAAACCTTTATCCACACCTTTGGCGATGCCCATTTTTATACCAGCATCGGGAAGAGGACCCAGTGGTATAAAGCCAATTTTAAAGAGGTTCAGCAAAAGATCAGGAATGTTTCCCAACGCGAAGATTACCTCGATGTGATACGATGGATCGATAAAAATGCCCCCAGCGACGGCAATGAAGAGAAATATGATCACGTCACGGCCATTCTCGAGCAGATGTCGCGGGAACCCCGGCCGCTTCCCCGGCTACGCATCGCAAAAAAGCCTTTCGATCAGCTGACCGTCGATGATTTCGTAATCGAGGATTACGATCCGCACCCGCCGATCCGGCGCAATATGTGTGTTTAAACTGCCCGTTCCAGGAAGAATACTTTAATGCAGGAATATTTTTCCGGTTCCATTGTTTTTCTTACCTTTGCACCCAATTTTTGCAAAAACGAAAAGGAACATGATAAACATCACATTTCCCGATCATTCGGTCAGGCAATTCGCGGAAGGGGTTACCGGGATGGAAATTGCCATGAGCATCTCCGAGGGCCTGGCTAGAAATGTGCTGGCAGCCAAAGTGAACGGCGAGGTCTGGGATGCTACCCGGCCCATTGAAAATGACGCTTCCCTCCAGTTACTTACCTGGAATGACACCGAAGGCAAAGCCACCGTATGGCATTCCTCCGCTCATCTCATGGCCGAAGCGATCGAACAACTTTATCCCGGCGTCAAATTCGGGATCGGTCCGGATATTGAGAACGGATTCTATTATGATATTGATTTCCTTGATTATAAGATAACGGAAGAAGATCTGAAAAAGATCGAAGAGCGTATGCTGGCCCTGGCCCGCGAAAAACAGTCGTTCAAACGTCGTGAAGTGAAAAAATCGGAAGCGGTGGAGTATTTCACCCGCAAAGGCGACCAGTATAAGCTGGAACTGATTGAAGGGCTGAACGACGGCGAGATCACATTCTATGAATCAGGGACCTTTACTGACCTTTGCCGCGGGCCTCATCTGCCCGATACCGGCGTCATCAAAGCCGTGAAACTGCTCAATATCGCCGGCGCTTACTGGCGTGGCGACGAAAAACGGCAGATGCTCACCCGCATCTACGGCATCACATTTCCAAAGCAGAAAGAACTCGACGAATACCTGCTCCTGCTGGAGGAGGCTAAAAAGCGCGATCACAGGAACCTGGGCCGCGACCTGGAGCTGTTCACTTTTTCGCAGAAAGTGGGAGCGGGGCTGCCGTTATGGCTTCCCAAAGGCGCCGAGCTCAGGGAACGCCTGGAGCAGTTCCTCAAACGGGTGCAGCGCCGCGCCGGCTATGTGCAGGTCATTACGCCGCACATCGGGAATGTTGAGCTCTACCGGACCTCCGGCCACCTGGCCAAGTACGGCAAAGACTCTTTCCAGCCGATCAATACGCCCATCGAAGGGGAGCAGTTTTTCCTCAAACCGATGAACTGCCCGCACCACTGCGAGATCTACAAAAGCAAACCGAAGTCGTATAAAGACCTTCCCTTGCGCGTTGCCGAATTCGGCACGGTGTACCGCTACGAACAGAGTGGCGAATTGCACGGCCTGACAAGGGTGCGCGGTTTTACGCAGGATGATGCCCACATTTTCTGCACCCCCGAACAGCTCAAAGACGAGTTCAAGGGCGTGATCGACATTGTGCTGCTGATCTTCAAAGCGCTCGACTTCAAGGACTATATCACCCAGATTTCGCTGCGTGACCCCGCCAATACGGAGAAGTACATCGGATCGGATGAGAACTGGGAAAAAGCGCAGAATGCCATCATCGAAGTGGCAAAGGAGGCAGGGCTGAATTACGAGATCGTCGAAGGTGAAGCCGCTTTCTACGGCCCTAAGATGGACTTTATGGTTCGCGATGCGTTAGGGAGAAAATGGCAGTTGGGGACGATCCAGGTCGACTACAACCTGCCCGAACGGTTCGAGATGGAATACACCGGCAGCGACAACGAAAAGCACCGCCCGATCATGATCCACCGGGCCCCATTCGGCTCGATGGAGCGGTTTGTCGCGGTATTGCTGGAGCATTGTGCCGGGAATTTCCCGCTGTGGCTGACACCCGAACAGGTTATCATACTGCCTATCAGCGAGAAATTTACCGAATATGGAAAAAAAGTTATAACTTTGCTGCAAAATTCCGATATTCGCGCCCTTATTGATGAGCGGAGTGAGAAAGCGGGCAGAAAGATAAGGGATGCCGAGATCAGGAAAATTCCATATATGCTTATCGTAGGGGAAAAAGAGGAAGAAGGCGGCACTGTCTCTGTGCGCAGGCACGGACAGGGTGATATGGGAGCTTTGCCGGTTGAGGAATTTATAAATCTGGTAAAAAACGAAGTGGAAGAATCATTGAAGCACCTTTGATGAGGAATCGGCTTTATAATGTTTAACTAATTTCAGGAGGATTTTTTATAGCAACGTCATTACCATTCAAAGGCAGGCCACCCTTCCGGGACAACAGGGCGAAGGAAGAACCTTACAAGGTGAATGAATTAATCAAAGCTCCCGTCGTCAGGGTGGTTGGAGAAAATATCCAGACCGGAATCTATAACATCCGGGAAGCATTGAGAATAGCAGAAGAGTTGGAGCTCGACCTGGTGGAAATATCCCCGACGGCAAATCCACCGGTCTGCAAAGTGGTTGATTATAAGAAGTTTCTTTATGAAAAGAAGAAGAAACAAAAGGAGATAAAGGCAAATTCAGCCAAGATTGTGATCAAGGAGATCCGGCTCAGCCCGAACATCGACGACCACGATTTCAATTTCAAGCTGAAACATGCTATAAAATTCCTGGAAGAAGGGGCTAAAGTGAAGGTGGATGTTTTCTTCAAAGGCAGAAGCATTATCTACAAAGAGCAGGGGGAATATGTGCTGCTGAAATTTGCCGCCGACCTGGAAGAGTTCGGAAAGGTGGAACAACTGCCAAAGCTGGAAGGGAAGCGAATGATGATGGTGATCGCACCGAAAAAGTAGGGATCAGAGCAATTGGACAATTTAACAATAGAACAAT
>ENA-UOWO01000179-UOWO01000179.1-activated-sludge-metagenome-genome-assembly--contig:-NODE-179-length-91496-cov-19.227239_pt1 | contig 91496 bp, 74 predicted proteins | sample MGYA00238148_ERZ761564 | MGnify/ENA primary metagenome ERZ761564 (study PRJEB28885, sample SAMN05720194) | activated sludge metagenome | isolation source: Anaerobic digester | place: USA... | reverse complement strand
AAATTAAGGAGTACCAATAAATACAATACCTTACAGGCGTTAAGAAGATATATACTAGTTAGCTGAAATAGCTTGAAAACCCTGTAAAACAAGAAACATACTATATGACACGAAGTAAGAAAATCTTATTTGGATTAATTTTATTCTCGATACTTTTTATTGTCGATAGATATACTTGGATGCCAAACAGAGTTAAGCAAGTATGGCTACAAGAAAGCGGAATAAACTTGGGTGATCCGATTGCATACAATCAAGATTTTATATTGAAAGGTTCAGTAATAATTTTTCAAGGTGTAAAAAGCACAAGCGAATTTCCAGCGGTTATGGAAAATCGAAAAAGTAAATTTTATTTGACAGGTTGCTATTTTGGCAATCTATATATTTACGATTTAATTCGAAATGAAATGATAACTTATATTGATAATTAGAAAAGTTGACTACTTCAGCTAATAGCGGTTTGGCAAGATTTGGATTTTAGGCTTGATTTAAAATTTGTCTTGTATTTGGGAAATTAATCATAAACTGAAAAATAAATCTTAATTTAGTCCCAAACCTCGCCAAGCTGCGAATCGTTGAAAAAGCATTTAATCTAAACTGCTTTTTAAATTTCCTAGTCAAAAACACTACCAATAATCCTAATCCGGAAACACAAACTCATTCATCGTAAAATCCAAAACATCTGATTTTACGGCGGTGCGAATGATTTCGTCAATGCCTTTTTCAAGCAATAATGGTGTAGTGTATTTTCGGCTGGTGGCAATTACGGTTTGGTCGAGCATCATTTTAAAAAAGTATTTTCCGTTGGCGGCTCTGGCTTTCACGTAAGTGTATTTTTCGATGTTGGCCTTTATTTCTTCTATACTTTCTTCACATTCCATCTTGAGTTCCATAGAAGGGCTCGTGAAAATAGTTTTCCCTTTTCGGGACGTGAATACAAATTTATAACGATCATCAAATCGCTTGCTGATAACGAAGGTTCCCATAGTATAATGTAGATTGAAAATAATGTAAAAAGAGTAAAGAAGTGTCTCTACTTTTGGAAATTGTGGAATAAACTGGAATTTACGCTGTCACAATTTCGCTTTTAAATTATCTTTCACTTCATCGAACCATTCACTGCGAAGAATACTCAAAATAATACTGTCTCGTCGAGTTTCACTGCCAAAGGTTGGCATATGATTTCGCAATACGCCTTCTACTTTACAACCGATGCTTTTCATTGCGGCAATACTGCGTTCATTATTATTATCGGCACGAAACTCTACTCGTTCCATTCCAAGAGCTTCGAAAGCGAATTGCAAAAGCAAAAATTTACAATGTTTGTTTAATCCCGTTCCTCTGAAATCTTTTCCGTACCAAGTGTAACCCAATTGAAGGGTTTTGAACGGTAATTGAATATCGTAAAAACGGGTACTTCCTGCGTATTTTCCAGATTTCTTGTCGTAAACTATAAAAGGAAATTCGGTTTTATTTTCTCTGGATTTTACAGCTTGCTGAATATAATTCGTCAAATTTTCTTTTCCGTGTGCTGGAATTAATGAATATTTCCAAGTTTCGGGCTCGTTGATGGCGATTTCCAATAAATGTTCAACGTCCGATTCCTGTAATGGGCGAAGGAGAACAAAGTCGTCTTCGAGGATTAGATTTTGTGGAAAGTTAGGGATTGTTGGCATAGTATTTATATTGAATTGGCCGCGGATGTCACGGATTAAACAGATTTACACGGATTTTTCCTGTTCATTATTAAATCTTTTCCCTCTTGAAAATTGCAAAATCATTAAAAGAAACATAAATATGGTGATTACAAAACTAATGAAGAAAATACCAACCGCTCCTGTTGCACATCTGTTACCTACTGAAGACATTGAACGAACTGACAAAATAAAACTAAAAACTGTCAATCCAAACTGAAGGATCAAACTAACCATGCATACACCAATAAATTCTTGAATCCATCTAGCATTAACTTTAGATTTAAACAATTCTTTATTTCCAAATTTATATTGAAAAACTATCGGAACAAACAAAAGTAAAATGTATAGTAATTGCATTGGAATCTTTTTATTTAAAAATTAAAATCTATTCATTAAAATCGTCGTAGCGCACTGGAACTTGTGGGTCGTATAACGGACATTTGAATTCTTCCAAAGTGTCGGCGAGCAAATTCATAGTTTTGCCTTCGGTTCCATAACAATCAATTTGGATACTTTGTGGCGTTGTTTTGATGTGGAAAGCTCCTTTTCCTTTGGTGTTTTTCCAACTGTTTTCATCTACTTTTTCCCAAGTTGAAAACACTGAATTTATACGATTTAGGATTATTTGCACAGGAAGTGTTTCGAGTCCTTCAACTTCTTGTTGTTCGACCAAAGCTTCGTAAACCAAATGATGGTTAAGGTAAATTCCGTCTTGATATTGCCAAAAAAGGAGTTCGTACATAATTTTATTTTTTTGCCACAGATTGCACAGATTAACACAGATTTTTTAATAATTCTAAAATTTCACGATTGTTTAGCCCCGATAGCAGTGTAAATCCTTTTCTTTTTTTCTTTAAAAAAGAAAAGATTGCAACGTATAACGGGATTAGCTTCTAGAAAAACTAATACTCGAAAGTACCGTATTCGCTAGTAATTGTTAGTTTCTTAAAATCGGCTACTTCTACTCTACCCACGATTTTTGCATCAACATTAAATGATTTTGAAATCGCAATAATGTCTTCGGCAACAGTTTGGGGAACGTAAATTTCCATACGATGACCGCAGTTGAAAACTTGGTACATTTCTTTCCAATCCGTTTTAGACTGCTCTTGAATGAGTTTGAACAATGGTGGAACTGGAAATAAATTGTCTTTTATAATGTGTAAGTTTTGCACAAAATGCAGAATCTTGGTTTGGGCTCCTCCACTGCAATGCACCATTCCGTGAATTTCGTTAGACGAATATTTATCTAAAATTTTCTTGATGATTGGTGCATAAGTTCTGGTTGGTGAAAGTACTAATTGCCCAGCATCGATTGGGGAATTTTCGACAGCATCAGTCAATTTTACTTGTCCTGAATAAATCAATTCTTCAGGAACGGCGGCATCATAACTTTCTGGATATTTGGTTGCTAAATATTTTCCGAAAACATCGTGACGTGCTGATGTCAATCCGTTGCTTCCCATTCCGCCATTATAACTTTTTTCGTAAGTGGCTTGTCCGAAAGATTCCAATCCTACGATTACGTCACCCGCTTTTATATTGGCATTATCAATTACTTTCGAACGTTTCATTCTTGCGGTAACTGTCGAATCTACTATAATGGTTCGAACAATATCTCCTACATCAGCCGTTTCTCCACCTGTTGAATGGATTGTCACTCCAAAAGAATCGAGTTCTTTGATGAGTTCTTCGGTTCCGTTGATGATGGCAGAAATGACTTCGGCAGGAATTAGGTTTTTGTTTCTTCCAATGGTTGAAGAAAGCAGAATATTGTCGGTTGCTCCTACGCACAATAAATCGTCGATATTCATAATCAAAGCATCTTGTGCAATGCCTTTCCAAACTGAAATATCGCCAGTTTCTTTCCAATACATATACGCCAAAGACGATTTGGTTCCTGCTCCATCGGCGTGCATTATCAAACAATAATCGGAATCGTTGGTTAAATAATCGGGAACAATTTTGCAAAAAGCTTGAGGAAACAATCCTTTGTCGATGTTTTTTATGGCGTTGTGCACATCTTCTTTAGATGCTGAAACTCCTCTTTGTGCATAACGTTTGCTAGAATCTGAACTCATTGTATAGGTGTGTAGTTTGGCGCAAATATAAATCTTTTTTTGGGTTTTGCCTATTGGAGGTTGAATGGGTTTGATGAATTTTACAACTAATTTAAAAAACTGATTTTTTTTGATTATATTTGAATTACACATCTGATATTTAATAGATTATAAAATAATTTAGATGCTGTAAAATAATAAAAGTGGAAACCAGATACCACTCAAAAAAACGGGGCACAACCGAAAAGCCATAGCAGTAGGAAATTAAAATCATACAAGATGCCAAAATATGTAATTGAAAGAGAAATTCCTGGAGCAGGTAAATTAACTCCAGAGCAATTGAAAGGTATTTCACAAACTTCTTGTGGTGTATTGAGCAAAATGGGACCTCAAATTCAGTGGGTTCACAGCTATGTCACCAATGACAAAGTATATTGTATTTACAATGCTCCAAACGAAGAAATGGTTCGAGAACACGCTAAACAAGGTGGCTTTCCTGCAAATTCTGTAAGCGAAGTAGCCACTATCATCGACCCTACAACAGCCGAATAATTCATTTTAAATAAAAAATGCCTCTCCAAAACGGATGAGGCATTTTTAGTAAATTGTGAGTTTTTACTATTTCGTAAGCAATAATTCTCTGTATTTAGTCAAGGTCCAAATTTCGTCATCTACTAATAATTCTAATTTATCACAGTGATTTCTGATTTCTTCGAAATAAGGCTTCACTTTGTTGCAATAGGCTTCGGTCATTTCTTGGGCAGTTTCTAAATGATTGGCTATTTTTCTTTCGTTGGTCATCGCTTCTACTTTAGAATTAATTCCCTCGATATGACCAGAAATTTCTCGAATAATTGTAATCTGTTCTTTGGCCAATGCTTTGAATTCATCGCCAAAAATATCTTTCAATCCTTTTACATTTTCGATTAAAGTATTTTGGTACCGAATCGCTGTTGGAATAACATGATTGATAGAAAGATCTCCTAAAACTCTACCTTCAATTTGAATTTTCTTAGTGTATTCCTCCAATTCAATTTCGTAACGTGCTTCCATTTCTACGTGATTCAAGATTCCCATTTCTGAAAACAAATCCAAAGCTTGTTTAGAAACTCTAGCTTTCAAAGCTTCTGGAGTGGTTTTGAAATTACTCAAACCTCTTTTGGCAGCTTCTTTTTCCCATGCATCGCTATACCCATCGCCTTCGAAAAGGATTTTTTTAGAAACTTTGATGTATTCTCTTAAAACATTAAAAATAGCTTCGTCTTTTTTCAACCCTTTGTTTTCAATTAAGGCATCGACTTCAATTTTGAAATCTTTCAATTGTTTGGCAACGATAGTATTCAAGGTGGTCATGGCATTCGAACAATTTGCAGAAGAACCTACTGCTCTGAACTCGAATTTATTTCCAGTAAATGCAAATGGTGAAGTTCTATTACGATCCGTATTATCCAAAATCACTTCTGGAATTTTCCCAACCACATTCAATTTTAAATCGGTTTTTTCTTCAGGCGATAATTTACCGTCGGTTACACCTTCTAATTCCGCCAAAACTTTGGTCAATTGTTCTCCAATAAATACAGAAATAATTGCTGGAGGCGCTTCATTTGCCCCTAATCTATGGTCGTTACTAGCCGTTGCAATGGCAGCTCTCAATAAAGTTTCATAATCATTTACCGCTTTGATGGTATTGATAAAGAAGGCTAAAAACTGCAAATTACTCATCGGAGTTTTACTAGGACTCAACAAGTTAACTCCTGTATCAGTGGCTAACGACCAGTTGTTGTGTTTTCCTGAACCGTTTACTCCTTTGAATGGTTTTTCGTGTAATAATACTTTTAAATCGTGACGTTCAGCGACTTTTTGCATCACATCCATCAACAAACAATTGTGATCGACAGCTAGGTTTGTTTCTTCAAAAATGGGAGCCAACTCAAATTGATTTGGAGCGACTTCATTATGACGCGTTTTTACTGGAATTCCGAGCAACATACATTCTTGCTCTAAATCTCGCATATACGTCAAAGCACGTGTTGGAATGGAACCAAAATAATGATCATCTAATTGCTGACCTTTGGCAGAAGTATGACCTAACAAAGTTCTTCCCGTCATTAAAATATCTGGGCGAGAATTTGCCAAAGCACTGTCAACCAAGAAATATTCTTGCTCCCAACCTAAAGTTGCAGTCACTTTTTTTACATTTTTGTCAAAATATTTACAAACATCCGTAGCGGCTTCATCAATGGCTGATAAGGCTCTCAATAATGGGATTTTATTGTCTAATGCTTCACCCGTGTAAGAAATAAAAACCGTTGGAATACACAAAGTGGTTCCATATATAAAAGCTGGAGATGTTGGATCCCAAGCAGTGTAACCTCTTGCTTCGAAAGTATTTCTAATACCACCATTTGGAAAACTAGACGCATCTGGTTCTTGTTGTACCAATTGTCCGCCACCAAATTTTTCGACTGGATCGCTGCCATCATACGAGGTTTCGAAGAAAGCATCGTGTTTTTCGGCCGTAGTTCCTGTTAATGGTTGAAACCAATGTGTATAATGAGTCACTCCTTTTGATAAAGCCCACTCTTTCATACCCATAGCAATATAATCGGCTAATTTTCTATCTATTTTTGTTCCATTTAAAACCGCTCCTTGAACTGCTTTTAAAGCATCAGAAGTCAAATATTGCTTCATTGCTTTTTCATTAAAAACATTCGAACCAAAAATAATTGATTTCCTGTCAGTCTCCTCAAAATGGACTGGTTTTCTGCTAGAAGCTTCATTTAAAGCTTGAAAACGTAATGTTGCCATAATCTCGATATTTTTTAACAAAGGTAATTATTAATTTTAGCATATAAAAAATTTTAATTTTACAATATTACCCATATAATTATAGGGTATTCACAAAAATAACATCATACAATTAATTTACACCCCATTGTTTTACACTAATAATACTTTTAATTTATATTTGCATAATAATAAAACAACACTTAATTAATTTATATTGTTATGGCAAAAATTAAACTAGAGTACCTTTGGTTAGACGGATACGAACCAACTCAAAATCTTAGAAGTAAAACTAAAGTAGAAGAGCACGAAAATTTTCAAGGAACATTAGAAGAAATAGGAAACTGGTCTTTTGACGGTTCATCAACAAGACAAGCAGAAGGTGGTTCATCTGACTGTATGCTAGTTCCTGTTGCAATTTACCCAGATCCAACTCGTATTAATGGATATTTAGTAATGACTGAAGTTATGAATGCTGATGGAACTCCACACGCTTCTAATGGTAGAGCTACTATTGATGATGATGGTGATTTCTGGTTCGGTTTCGAACAAGAGTATTTCATTATGGATACAAAAACTTTATTACCTCTAGGTTTCCCTGTTGGAGGTTACCCTGCACCACAAGGAATGTACTACTGTTCAGTAGGTGGTAAAAATACTCACGGAAGAAAATTAGTAGAAGAACATGCCGATTTGTGTATTGCTGCTGGTTTAAATTTTGAAGGAATTAACCAAGAAGTAGCTTGTGGACAATGGGAATTTCAATTGTTTGCAAAAGGAGCAAAATTAGCTGGAGATGAAATCTGGGTTGCTCGATACCTTTTAGATCGTTTGACTGAAAAATATGGTTACTATATTGAATACCACCCAAAACCACTAGGAGATACTGACTGGAATGGTTCAGGAATGCACGCTAACTTCTCTAACGAAGTTTTAAGAACTTGTGGAGACAAAGCGATATATGACAAAATATGTGAAGCTTTCCGTCCTGTAACTGCTGAGCACATTGCTGTTTATGGAGCTTACAACGACCAACGTTTGACTGGTAAACACGAAACAGCTTCTATTCACGATTTCTCTTATGGAGTTTCTGACAGAGGATGTTCAATTCGTATTCCTTTATATACAGTAAAAAATGGATGGAAAGGGTATCTAGAAGACAGAAGACCAGCATCTAATGGTGATCCATACAAAATTGCTGCAAGAATTATCAAAACTGTAAAATCAGCTTTGTAATTTTTATTCAATTATAAATTAAAAGTGCTTTCAGAAATGGAGGCACTTTTTTTTTGGTGCAAAATCATAATTTTTCGCTTTAAATCAACACCAAAAGGTATCTTTGCATAATAAACATAACAAAACTGCATAAATTATGATTGTCTGGATATTATTTTTAGCTGCTATCTTATTATTCCTTGCTCTTGATTTGGGTATTTTCAATAAAACGCCACATATTATTAGTTCCAAAGAAGCTGGCAAATGGACTGGCATATTTGTAACCATATCTTTTTTATTCTCTGGAGTAATTTATTGGCTTTATAGCACTAATTATATTGCAAATCCAGATGCGTTGAAACCAGCAGAAGCTTCCATAAAATTCATTACTGGTTATTTAATAGAATTATCGCTTAGTGTCGATAATATATTTGTTATAGCTATCATTTTTTCTTCCTTTAGAATTCCGCAAAAATACCAACATAGGGTTTTGTTTTGGGGAATCATAGGTGCCATTATTTTTAGAGGATTGATGATTTATTTTGGTGTACTGCTTATCCATAAATTCAGTTGGATGACTTATATTTTTGGAGTTTTCTTAATTTTCACGGCTGTTAAAATGCTGTTTTCAAAAGAAGATGATAAATTTGAACCAAAAAAATCCTTTGTTTATAGAACATTACGAAAAATAATTCCCGTAACAACTCACATCGACGGCGAACATTTCTTTGTAAAAAGAAGACATATAACTGCGGCAACTCCACTATTTGTAGCATTAGTTGTTATCGAAGTAATGGATGTTATATTTGCAGTTGATAGTGTTCCCGCAATTTTAGCTATAACAAGTGATCCTTTTTTAGTCTTTAGTTCCAATATTTTTGCCATTTTAGGTTTGCGTTCCATGTATTTCTTTTTATCCCATATGCTCAATAGATTTGCTCATCTCGAATACAGTCTTATCGCTATTTTGAGTTTCGTTGGATTAAAAATGTTACTTCATGATTTTTATGTATTACCTGAGTGGGTGTCATTAACTTTCATTGCGCTATCACTTCTGATAGGAATTATAGTGTCATTGAAAATGAGCGAAAAAAATTCCTCAAAATAACTCACAAAAAAAAAGGAAATCGAGAGATTCCCTTTTTTTGTTTAAGCCTAATTTGTCTAGAAATCAATCTTTTGAATTTGATTGTCTTTGATGTTTAAAGCTGACATAACCACATTATAGTTAGTCGATTTCAATGAAGTTGCAAAATTAGCAGGAACAATTACGATTCTAAATATTTGATTTAATCGATTTCCTGATGGCACGGAAATCAAATCATTACCGTTTAAATAGATATCAACATACGATTTTGTAAAATTAAAATTATAAGAGAAATCCCTTGTACCATCAGCAAAATAATAGGTTTCAGGTAAAAATTCCCATAAGTCAGCTCCATTCACGATTCCAGCTAAACGATAAACTAGTACCATATCAGAGTCATAAATTGTACCTGGGAAATTATATCGTACTATAAAATTATTTGTTGTAGTAAAGCTAACTGTACCTGTTTCAAAAACAGTTCCAATAGTATCATTATCCACATAATCAGAATCAGTTGTTGTTGTACATCCTTGTAAACTTAACATTCCGATAACGGCCAAAAGTGTAATTATTTTTTTCATAATTTATTTATTTTATTGGTTCGAATGGGTTATTCCAAAAATCAAACCAAAATACATTTTTTTACTGAATTAAATGAAAATAAATGAAAATAAGGCAAAATAAAATCACAAACAATTGATTTTCAAATGATTATTATTTTTAACAAAATCATAATTTTATATAGGATAAACAATTTACACACTTTTTGCTTCACAAAAAGCGGTTCTCTGTTTACATATTTCGTCTATACTGTCCGCCAACTTCAAATAAGGCAGCCGTGATTTGTCCTAAAGAACAAACCTTGGTCGCTTCCATTAAATGTTCAAACAAGTTTTCATTTTTGATGGCAGCTTCTTGGAGCAAATTCAATTGTTCTTTTACTTTATCTGGATTGGATAGATGCAAATTTTCTAACATCGTAATTTGATATTGCTTTTCTTCTTCGGTGGCACGTATCACCTCGGCTGGAATAATAGTAGGAGAACCTTTGGAACTCAAAAATGTATTCACACCAATAATCGGGAATTCGCCTGTATGTTTCAAAGTTTCGTAATACAAACTTTCTTCTTGTATTTTACTTCTTTGGTACATCGTTTCCATAGCGCCCAAAACTCCGCCTCGTTCGGTGATTCGGTCAAATTCTAGCAGGACGGCTTCTTCTACCAAATCGGTTAATTCTTCGATTATGAACGAACCTTGAATTGGATTTTCGTTTTTGGTCAATCCTAATTCTTTATTGATTATCAACTGGATGGCCATTGCTCGGCGCACACTTTCTTCGGTTGGCGTGGTGATTGCCTCGTCATACGCATTGGTATGCAGAGAATTACAGTTATCATAAATGGCATACAAAGCTTGTAAAGTAGTTCGGATATCATTAAAATCGATTTCCTGTGCGTGAAGTGAGCGACCCGAAGTTTGAATGTGGTATTTCAACATTTGCGCTCTTTCATCGGCTCCATATTTATTCTTCATGGCTTTCGCCCAAATTTTTCGCGCCACTCGACCAATTACTGCATATTCCGGATCAATTCCATTCGAGAAAAAGAACGATAAATTCGGTCCAAAATCATTGATTTTCATACCACGACTCAAATAATATTCCACATAAGTAAAACCATTGGAAAGCGTGAAAGCCAACTGCGAAATCGGATTGGCACCAGCCTCGGCAATATGATACCCCGAAATAGAAACCGAATAAAAGTTTTGCACTTTTTTGGTAATGAAATATTCCTGAACATCACCCATCAATCGCAAAGCAAATTCTGTCGAAAAAATACAAGTGTTTTGCGCTTGATCTTCTTTCAAAATATCCGCTTGAACCGTTCCCCGAACTTTAGAAAGTGTTTTAGCTTTTATTTCATTATAAATTTCCAAAGGCAAAACTTGATCTCCAGTCACGCCCAAAAGCAGCAACCCCAAACCACTATTTCCTTCGGGTAAATCTCCTTGATACTGCGGACGTTCCGTTCCTTTTTTGTTGTAAATGGCTTTGATTTTTTCTTCAACTTGTTCTTCCAGTTGATTCGCTTTAATGTAAATTTCGCAACGTTGATCGATAGCAGCATTCATAAAAAAACCTAGCAGCATTGGTGCTGGCCCATTTATAGTCATACTCACCGAAGTCATCGCATCGACTAAATCAAACCCAGAATACAGTTTTTTTGCATCATCGAGACAACAAATAGAAACTCCCGCATTCCCAATTTTTCCATAAATATCGGGGCGAATATGAGGGTCATTTCCGTACAAAGTCACACTATCGAAAGCAGTAGAAAGTCGTTTGGCAGGCAAACCCGCACTCACATAATGAAACCGTTTGTTGGTTCTTTCTGGTCCACCTTCGCCAGCAAACATTCGAGACGGATCTTCTCCTTCTCTTTTAAACGGATATAATCCGGCAGTAAAAGGAAATTCTCCCGGCACGTTTTCTTGCAAACTCCAACGCAAAATATCGCCCCAAGCTTGATACTTCGGCAAAGCAATTTTTGGAATTTGTGTATGCGAAAGTGATTCGGTGTGGGTTTCAATCTTGATTTCTTTGTTTCGGACTTTAAAGCTGTAAAATTGCTCTTTGTATTTTTGAACTTTTGCATTCCAATTCAGGATGATTTCCCAATTGTACGAATCCAAATCCATTATTACTTTGTCGAATTGATTCAATAATAAATTAAGGAAAATTTTATTTTCGGTAGCATTAGGTTTTTCTAGTTCCAAAGGCGTTGGTAAAACCGAATCTTCATTAATTCCAGCCTTATTCAATTCGGGAATTTTCCCAGAAACCGATTCTATGGTTTTAAAAATGCCATATAATTTTTGTGCAACTTCAACTTGAGTGAATGTTGTGGCATCGTATTTTCGATTATTTTCGGCTATTTCAGATAAATATCGGGTTCGGTGTGGCGGAATCACAAAGACTTTTTCGCTCATTTCATGTGATATTTCAAAAGTCGATTTTAAATCAGAATTTGTTTTTTCGCGAATTTTATCCAATATCGCTTTGTACAAAGTATTCATTCCCGGATCATTGAATTGAGAAGCAATGGTTCCAAAAATCGGTAATGAATCCAAATCCTTGTCCCAAAGATTATGATTGCGCTGGTATTGTTTTTTTACATCACGCAAAGCATCGAGTGAACCACGTTTGTCAAATTTATTTATCGCCACCAAATCGGCAAAATCAAGCATGTCAATTTTTTCCAATTGAGTTGCTGCGCCAAATTCAGGAGTCATTACATAAAGAGAAACATCGGAATGTTCAGTGATTTCTGTGTCTGATTGTCCAATCCCTGAAGTTTCAATAATTATGATGTCGTATTTCGCCGCTTTGATAACTTGAATCGCTTCGGATACATATTTTGACAAAGCCAAATTAGATTGTCTTGTCGCCAAGGAACGCATATAAACTCTAGGATTATTGATGGCGTTCATCCTAATTCTATCACCAAGCAAAGCTCCGCCTGTTTTCCGTTTGGATGGATCTACAGAAATAATTCCGATGGTTTTTGTTGGAAAATCAATTAAAAAACGACGCACCAATTCATCTACCAAAGAGGATTTTCCTGCACCGCCAGTTCCCGTAATTCCGAGAATAGGAGTTTTGCAATCAGTATTTATTTTATGAATTTTATCCAAAGTGGCAGCCGCAACTTCAGGGAAATTCTCCGCCGATGAAATAATTCGGGCTATCGCCTTTGGATTTTTAGCTACTAATTGATTGATTTCATCTGTTAATTTATCACCAATAGGAAAATCGGATTGTTTCACCAAATCATTGATCATTCCCTGTAATCCCATCGCTCTACCATCGTCTGGCGAATAAATTCTGGTAATTCCGTAGGCTTGCAAATCGGCAATTTCTGAGGGAAGAATGACACCACCGCCACCGCCAAAAATTTTAATGTGAGAAGCTCCTTTTTCGCAAAGTAAATCGCGCATATATTTGAAATATTCATTGTGACCGCCTTGATACGAAGTCATAGCAATGGCATTGGCATCTTCCTGAATCGCCGTATTCACTACTTCTTCAACGCTTCGGTCGTGACCTAAATGAATGACCTCAACTCCTGTGGCTTGAATAATTCTTCGCATAATATTGATAGCAGCATCGTGACCATCAAAAAGGGAAGCGGCAGTTACAATTCGAACTTTATGAACAGGAATATAAGGTTTAACGATTTCCATTTTTTTATGAATATGATAATTTTAATACTGCAATTTACAATTATTTTTAAGAATCAATAACCATCCAATTTATTTATTAGAAAAAAGAAATCATTTTTAATGATATTAATTTAGCATTTTATGTTCCTCAATAAAATTATGGTATTGTTATTGAAAGTAGTATTTTTGACCCGAGTGTCCTATAGAATACACTGGGCTAACTCATAAAAAATTTAAAATGAAAAAAGTAATACTGTTATTATTGGTGTTTTCCCTTTCTAGTTGTGCCGAAATGCAACAAGTGATGAATCAATTTCCGCAAACGCAAGGTTATGGCATTGATATTTCGGGCGGACTGAAAGAAGCTTTGAACAATGGGATTTCAAAACAAGTAACAAAATTGACCGCTACGGATGGTTTTTACAGAAATGAAGCTATTAAAATAGTATTGCCAGACGAATTAAAAAAAGTAGATTCAAGTTTACGAAAAATTGGTCTTGGTTCTTTGGCAGATGAAGGAATAAAAGCGCTCAATCGTGCCGCTGAAGATGCTGTAAAAGAAGCAACACCTATATTTGTTGACGCTGTAATGAATATGTCTTTTTATGACGCCAAAACTATTTTGATGGGCAATGAAAACTCAGCAACCCTTTATTTACAAAATACTACATCTACCGCTTTATATGGAAAATTCAATCCTGTAATTAAAAATTCATTTTCCAAAGTAGGAGCTGACAAGGTTTGGAGTAATATTATCAATAAATACAATATGATTCCTTTAGTGCAAAAAGTAAATCCAGATTTGACTGATTATGTGACCAATCAGGCATTGGAAGGCGTGTATAAAATGATTGCCGTCGAGGAAAAAAACATTAGAACCAATTTGAGTGCAAGAACGTCCACTTTGCTTCAACAGGTTTTTGCAATGCAAGACAAAAAATAAATAAACGAACACAAGGCAGAGCACCAGAGGTATTAGCAAAATAACAGCCACAGATTCACAGATTTTAAAAAATCATTTTTAATCTGTGAATCTGTGGCAAAAAAAATCGAAGCAGAGCTTCGAAGAATTAAACCTAAAGAAATTAAAACAGTATGCAAAAAATTATCATTCTCATTCATTGCGAAGACCAAAAAGGAATTATCGCCGCTGTGACTGATTTTATTGTAAGAGTGGAAGGAAACATCATCTATATTGACCAACATGTTGATTTTGAACAGAATGTTTTTTTTATGCGCTTAGAATGTGAATTGACCAATCCAAACAGTAATCTTACGGCTATAAAACATGTGTTTGAGCAATCTATAGCAGCCGATTTTAAAATGGCTTGGGAGATACAACCCAAAGAAAAAAAGCTTAGAATGGCTCTGTTTGTATCGAAATATGATCACTGTTTGTTTGATATTTTGGGTCGTTATAGTGCTGGTGAGTTCAATATAGAAATCCCTTTGATTATCAGCAATCACGAAGATTTAAAGTCGGTGGCCAACCGTTTTGACATTCCGTTTTACCATATTCCATTCAACAAAGACATCAAGGAAGAAGGCGAAAAACAACAAATGGAATTACTCCAAAAACACGAAATAGATTTTATTGTTTTAGCGCGTTATATGCAAATTATCACACCCAATTTAATTTCATTGTATGTAAATAAAATCATCAATATTCATCACTCGTTTTTACCTGCTTTTCCGGGAGCTAAACCCTATCATTCCGCTTTCAAAAGAGGTGTGAAAATTATTGGTGCCACAAGTCATTATGTGACAGACCACTTGGACGAAGGTCCAATTATCGAGCAAGATATCACCCGTGTTTCTCACATCAATTCTATCGATGATTTTATTATGAAAGGACGAGATTTAGAACGTATCGTTTTGGCAAGAGCCATAAAACTCCACGCCGAACGCAAAACAATGGTGTATGATAACAAAACGGTTGTGTTTTCTTAAATTAACGTAATTACAACAAAGTAATAACAAATCATTAACAGCCTTAAGTCTAAAATAGTCTGACCTTTGTAAAGTAATAAACTGGTTATTTATTATTTTGGTTTTGGTTAGTTAAAAGAATGTCTCGCAATTCATATTGCGGGACTTTTTTTTTGAGTTCTGTTCAAATCAAAATATAAACGGCTGAAAATAATTTCTTAGGACTAAAAAAACTAACGAATACGATCATTTTTAACAAAATAAATTATCTGCAAAATAGAGTGTAATTATTTGTCATTCAATATTTTAAAAACAAATTATTACTGTAATTTAAAACGGATTATTTTCAGAAAGAGAAAACTTAACTTATAACCAACAAAGTAATAACATATCGTTAACAGCATAAAATCAAAAAGTGTGTGATCTTTGCAGAGTAATAAACTGGTTATTTATTATTTTGGTTTTTGGTTAGTTAAAAGAATGTCTCGCAAATCGCGGGACATTTTTTTTTATTTTATGGAACCAATAAAAGACAAGACTTCAGAATTAAAAATCACCGGTTGCTCAACATTAACCACATGACCACATCGCTCAATCACAAATAATTTAGATGATTTATAATGTTTTTCGACTACCAATCGTACCGATGGCAAAAACATATAATCTTCCTCTCCCATAACATAAAGCGTTGGAATATTTAATTCTACTTGGCGAAACCATTTGAGTACAGGATTGATTTCGGCAGTGAGTTTAAACCATTTTATAAATTCTTTTTGGTATAATTTTTTGGCTTCATTGATAAAAAGCAAGCGCGATTGTTTGTGACTTTTTTTAGGCATAATCACAAAAGCAAAAAACTTGTACAACACCAAATAAGGCAACACATATTTAAACGTATTCCCCAATTTCATTAAGATTTGAGAGCGAAAATTCATTTTCAGAATAGCGCCACCCAGAATCATACTTTGCACGCGTTCGGGATGCATTTCGGCCAATTGTCGAATCAAAATTGTGCCTAATGAAATACCAACGAAATGTGATTTTTCAATTTTAAGATGGTCGATGACTTCCAGAACATCATTGGCAATAGACTCGAAAGTATATTTTTGTTTGAAAGCTTTTTTGATTTGGGAATTGGAATTTCCATGACCGCGTAAATCCAACAACAAAATATTATACTGACTCTTAAAATCCCGAATTTGCTTGAACCAAATAGACGAACTACCACCAGCTCCGTGGACAAAAGTCACCCACTGATTGGAATTTTCGTTTTTATAGATGGTGTAGTTTATCATTTTTTTAAATGGAACACAGATTGAACGGATTCGCAAAAGCGAAAACACTGAATAAAACGGGTTTTTTCAATAAATTTAATTCCTTGCAATGTAGAAAAATTTCAGCCACGAATTTTACCAATTATCACGAATTAATTTGTGAAAATTCGTGTAATTTGTGGCTAGTTTTATTTCAAGATTTCTTCCATTTCCTGTTGCATTTTTAGTGCTTCTTCCCTAGCCTTTTCGGCAAAATCTTTTCCGTTTGAAGCATAAATAATCGCTCGTGAAGAATTAATCAGCAACCCAACATTGGCATTCATTCCGTATTTACAAACTTCCGAAAGACTTCCGCCTTGTGCGCCAACTCCAGGAACCAACAAGAAACTATCAGGAACAATTTTGCGAATCTCCGTAAAATATTCCGCTTTGGTTGCGCCCACAACATACATCAGGTTTTCGGAATTTTTCCAGGTTTTTGAGGTTTCCAAAACCTGTTTGTACAATTCGGTTCCGTCCACATTCAAGGTCTGAAAATCAAAAGCACCTTCATTGGAAGTCAAAGCCAACATAATGGTATGTTTGTTTTCGAAAGCCAAAAACGGTTCCACCGAATCTTTCCCCATATAAGGAGCAACTGTCACGCTGTCAAAATTCAAATCCTCGAAAAAAGCTTTGGCATACATCGACGAAGTGTTGCCAATATCGCCCCGTTTCGCATCGGCAATCGTGAAGATTTCAGGATGATTTTCGTTGATGTAATTGATGGTTTTTTGCAACGAAATCAAGCCTTTTATGCCATAAGCTTCATAGAAAGCGGTGTTGGGTTTATAGGAAACTGCCAAATCGTTTGTGGCATCAATTATGGCTTTATTGAATTCGAAAATCGGGTCTTCTCCTTCTAATAAATGTTGTGGGATTTTATTCAAATCAACGTCCAATCCAACGCAAAGGAATGATTTTTTGATTTGGATTTGATCGATAAGTTGTTGTGTAGTCATTGTAAAATTTAGTTGTGGACAAATTTACAAACATGAATCTAATAAACTTGAAATTTTGTAACAATCCTGAAAAATTATGTAAAGTCAATTCTGCTGACCCATAATATCTTTGTATAGAACGGTACAAAATGATTCAAAAAAATAAAAATTAATTCTAAATTTAAAAGTATGGATACTACAAAAATCAAGGTGAATTGGAACGAGATTAAAGGAAAATTTAAAAAAACATGCTGATTTAACGGATGAATATTCATTGTTTGAAGAAGGAAAAGAAGATGAAATGTTTGGTAAAATCCAAAAGAAAATTGGCAAACAAAAGATGAAATCACAAAATGGATTGCTGGTTTGTAAATAATTCTTCTTTAAAAAAAAATTGAACAACCTGTAGAAATGTTAGTTTCTAAATTTTATGAATTACTATTTCTATAGACAGTTTTATTTTTATTGCATTAGTTACCCACTATTTTTATAACTTTAGCCACTAATAGTTTAGTATATGAAAGCATTTATCAAGTTTGATTTTAATACTGCCTGTAAAAAAATCCTTAAAGAAAAATTAGAAGAATGTGGAATAAAACATAGGATTTTAGGATTTGGAGAAGTTGAATTTTTAGAAAAAGTGTCTCCAGAAAAACTTAATTTATTTTCCAAATTATTGGACCCTTATGGTATTGAAATTGTTAAAAATCAAAAAACAATTTTAATTCAAAAAATTAAAGACGCCATAGTGGATATGGTTTTTAATGAAAATATAAGCGTAAATGTAAAAAGTTCTGTGTACTTGTCTGAGAAATTAAACTACTCTTATGGACATTTATCTACTCTTTTTTCAGAAGTAACTTATACTTCTATTGAGAACTTCATCATTCTTCAAAAAATTGAGTTTGCCAAACAATTAATTATCAACAACGAGTTATCTCTAACTGAAATAGCCTTTAAACTAAATTACTCCAGCATTGCACATTTAAGTTCACAGTTTAAAAATAGTACAGGAATGACACCTTCAGCTTTTCAGAGGGTGATTATAAAAAGAAAAGAGCTCATAAATAAAAATAATCCCTAATCCCTAAGCTATGACGACCGAATATATAACCATTTATCTTGCCGACGATGATGCTGATGATCGATTATTTTTCACTGATGCATTTGATGAATTAAAAATAAATACAAAAGTGAGCACTTTTAATGATGGTGTTGATTTAATGAATCATCTCAATGACCCTGACGCCATATTGCCCAATGTTTTATTTTTAGATTTAAATATGCCTAAAAAAAATGGTTTAGAGTGTTTATTGGAAATCAAAAAAAACGAAAAGTTCAATGACATTGCCATCGCTATTTACTCCACTTCGTCCACCGAGGAACACATAGAAGAGACTTTTATTAATGGTGCCAATATCTACATAAAAAAACCAAATGATTTTGAGACTTTAAAAAAAATATTGTCTGAAGTGGTTACCATAAATTGGCAGTATCATACATCTAATTTAAATAAAGATAATTTTTTAATGAGAATGTAAATGAAAGCTAAGCAACTTTATAATTCAACCTTATTATTAAAAGTAATTTTTACTATTTCAGTTGCTGTAATATTTTTTATTGCTGCTATCACATATAAACACATTACAACATTAAAAGAATCATCAAAATGGGTGGAGCAAAGTCACGAAATAAATGTGGAACTCGAGCGATTGATGTCCTATATAAAAGATGCAGAAACTGGTCAAAGAGGATATCTTTTAACAAAGAATGAAGAATATCTTAAACCCTATCTAACGTCAAAGAGTTTAATAAATAATTCTTATAAAAGGGTTTCTAAACTAACTTCAAATAGTCTAATACAAAAGATAAATTTAAAACACTTATTATTTCTTATTAATAAAAGACACAACTACCTTTCTAAAACATTATATCTTGTACAAACAGAACCCAATTATGATCACAAAGTATTGAATGAATATTTGCATGTTGGCAGACTTACCATGGATTCTATACGCCTCAAAATAGAAGAGATGTCTAGTACTCAAAAAAAGATTTTACAAAATAGACAACTGGAATATGAATCTTCTATGAATTATACTCCACTGCTAATCTATTTAACTCTTATGGTAACCTTAGTTTTAATTACGATTGCTTTTATTAAAATAAATCGGGATGTAGTGAAACTGAGCAAAACTGTTAACACGCTTTCCGTTGCTAATGAGGTCAGTAGTCTCGCCGAAATAGTTGGGGGGTTTGGAAGCTGGCAACACAATTTCGAAACTAACACTTATACATTCTCTGATAATGAATATCGATTACTAGGCTGTGAACCGCAATCTTTTGAAGCAAGCATAGAAGAATTTATTAAATTCGTTCACCCTGATGATTTAGAATATGTAATGGAAAATGTAAAAAATATGGCTTTATTAGCTACTTTACCTTCGTTTACGTATAGAGTTATTAGAAAAGACGGAGAAATCAGGCATTTTAGAACAATAGGTAGAGCCGTAAAGATATCCTCTGGAGAAAGAACGTATATTGGCACAACAAGTGATGTAACCGAAGAAATTTATGCTAAAAATTTTATTGAAGAACGCAACAGGGAACTAGAAAGCAACAATAAAGAACTCACCGCTTTCAATTACATAGCAAGCCATGACTTACAGGAACCTTTACGAAAAATTGAAACCTTTCTGTCGCGATTAATTAGTTCTGATTTTTCAACTTTATCTAAGCCAGGTCAACAATACGTCAACAGTATTCAAACCTCAGCCAATAGAATGCGTACTCTAATTGACGATTTATTGCAATTTTCTAGAACAACGAAAACCGAAAAAAGTTTGGAGAAAGTTGATTTTAATCTTTTACTTGAAAATGCAAAAGTAGAATTGAATCAAATAATGGAAACAAAAAATGCAGTTATAGAGAGCAATAATTTACCTACACTCAAAGTAATTCCATTCCAAATTCAGCAATTATTCATAAACATAATAGGAAATTCTTTAAAATACAGCAAAGAAAATACCCCTCCAATTATTAAAATTAATTCTTCTAAAATTGCTGCTAATTCTGATAAATCTTTGCCTGCAAATAATCACAATTACTACAAAATTACGTTTGAAGATAACGGAATTGGTTTTGAACAAGAATATGCCACCAAGATTTTTACTCTTTTTAACAGACTACACAACAAAAACAAATATGAAGGAACAGGAATTGGTCTAGCCATTTGTAAAAAAATAGTCGAAAATCACAATGGTTTTATCTTTTCCAAAGGGGTATTAAATGAAGGTTCCATGTTTTCAATTTATCTTCCTTTTGAATAAAAAAATAGTAGTTCCTACTTCGCAAGACCCTTTTTGGATACTTTCTAAAATCAAAAAAGGACAGTTACACTATTTTTACACAAACCAATATTTTAATTATGTAATAAATTTAGGAATTTATATAAATTGAAACATAAAAAGGATCGCATCTTTGTTGTCTAATATAAATGTAATATAAAATGAAAAATTTATTGTACACAATAGCAATTGTGCTAGTAATACTCTGGTTATTAGGTTTTTTCTTTACTAATATAGGCAGTATAATTCATCTCTTGTTACTTATTGCAGTAATCATAATTCTATTGAAAATCATTAAAGGTTAAAAACAATAATTATAAATAAACGGAAATTCAATATTAAAAACTCCGTCTTCGCTTTTGATCGGGAGTTGTTGGGAAAAATCAGCTAAAAATTTTTAAACCCAAATAAGACACAAACCACACAAATAAAAAAATGCCAACCTTATTCAGATTGACATTTTAATTTCTATGATTTCGTATGTTATCTTTTTTTTGCAACTAATTATAAAGAATAGCACAAATTTTAAAATCTTTTTAATCCTTCAAATCTGTGGCAAAAAAATGAGGCTTTATTAAAAAACCTCACTAGCTTCTTTCAGTTTCTCCATATTGTTCACCAATTGCAATTCGTCAACAATTTTCTGGATGTCGCCATTCATAATATTTCCTAAATCGTACAAAGTCAAACCCACTCTGTGATCAGTCACACGACCTTGAGCATAATTGTAAGTTCTAATCTTAGCCGAACGGTCACCCGAACTCACTTGCGAAGTACGTTTGGTCGCATCTTCGGCTTGTTTTTTGGCCAATTCCATTTCATACAAACGAGAACGCAAAACCGTCAACGCCTTGTCTTTATTCTTATGTTGCGATTTCTGATCCTGACATTGCGCCACCAAACCAGTTGGAATATGCGTCAAACGAACCGCCGATTTCGTAGTATTTACCGATTGTCCACCAGGTCCTGACGAACAGAAGAAATCCACACGAACATCGTTCATATCAATTTGAACGTCAAATTCTTCGGCTTCCGGAAGCACCATAACCGTCGCTGCCGAAGTGTGAACACGACCCTGAGTTTCCGTTTGTGGTACCCGTTGCACACGGTGAACACCTGCTTCAAACTTCAAAGTTCCGTAAACATCTTCGCCCGTAACTTCAAAAATCACCTCTTTAAAACCGCCCGAAGTACCTTCGTTCATATCCACAACCGAAGTCCTCCAACCCATTCCTTCGCAATATTTGGTGTACATACGGAACAAATCGCCTGCAAAAATACTCGCTTCATCCCCACCCGTTCCGGCACGAATTTCGACCATCACGTTCTTGGCATCTTCAGGATCTTTAGGAATCAACATAAATTTGATTTCTTCCTCTAGTTGCGGCAATCTTTCCTTGGCTTCATCGAGTTGCATCTTGGCCATTTCGGTCATATCCGCATCACTTCCGTCCGCAATAATTTCGTTAGCTTCATCAATGTTGGCTAAAACTAAAATGTATTCTTCTCTTTTCTCCACCAAAGCTTTGATGCTTTTATACTCTTGGTTCAGTAGCACATAACGCTTTTGATCGGCAATCACATCGGGTTGAATAATCAAATCCGAAATCTCGTCGAAACGCTGCTTTACATATTGAAGTCTATCTAACATATTCTTGTTCCTTTTATTGGAGTGCAAATTTAGTGAAAAGATTGCAGACTTTAGATTGCAGATTTCAGATTTTTTTCTGGAGCTATTTCCTGCTGTCCGCTGTATCTTTTCTTGCTTAAAGAAAGCAAGAAAAGGATGCCGCTACCATCAGGGCTAAAAAAAATTGCATAAAAAACAGCTTTTTACGGTTTTACGTAAAATCCTTAAAATAAGAAGAGTTAGTTTTGAGAAATGATATTTTTTATCAGGGTTTTCGGAGATAAATTTATTATATTTGAAAATGATTACATTTTAATAATTGTCAGCATATCCCATCGATTTAAGGATGACTTGCAGGATATTATTAAATCTACATTCAAAATAATCAATTGCATAAAAAAGTTCATTTTAATATGGCAAAAAACAAAAACACAGATTTTAATCCTCGTAAATTTATGGAATTGGCTATTCAGGTTATGAATGAGTCAATCCAAGAACCTAGAACTGATAAAGTAAGCCCAAAAGTGGGTGCAGTTTTAATTAAACCTAACGGAGAGATTGACACTGCTTTTAGAGGAGAATTGCGTCACGGTGACCACGCCGAATTTACATTACTCGAAAGAAAACATCGAAGTGATAATGTAGATGGAGCTACTTTATTTGCAACTCTAGAACCTTGTGCGCCTGGAGCAAGAAAACATCCCAAATTAGGTTGTGCGGAAAGAATTGTAAATGCCCGAATTAAAAAAGTATATATTGGCATCGAAGATCCGGATCCGTCAGTTGATCGAAAAGGAATTAAATACCTAATCGACAATAATATTGATGTAGAAATGTTTGATGCTGATTTACAAAAAGAAATTAGAACCGCAAACGAACAATTCATTATTGAAGCCGAAGATAGAGCCAAAAAAGTAAATGAAGTGAAAAAAGAAGTCACGCTTTCAGAGATTGAAAAAGTAGAGACCAAAGGAAAACTTAATGATTTATCAAATGAAAAAATTGAAAAGTTTATAAGTCTAGGGAAATTAAACGTTGAGTATGGTTCTGATGACTTCTTCCATATTTTTATTCAATTAGGACTTCTTGAGAATAAAGACAATATAATTACACCGACAGGAATCGGATTATTATTGTTTGGCAATAGACCACAATTGCTCTATCAAAATGCTTTAATAAGAGCTACCTATAAATCTAAAAATAGAAATGAAAAACTAGAAACCATTCAAGGTCCAATAGTCAGTCAGGCAAATGATGCTATAGAATGGTTTAAAGATGTTATTGACAAACAAACAGACCGTTCAAATGCACACAGAGAAACAGTATATGATTATCCTTCTGTAGTAATTCGCGAGGCTGTTATTAATGCTATTGTTCACAGAGATTATGATATTCAAGGCGCACCAATATACTTGGAAGTCAACGATGATGCTATTGTGGTAAAAAGCCCAGGATATCCAGTGGCACCAATTAAGCTAGAGCAAATACAAAAATTTAATGCACCTTCATTAAGTAGAAATCCAAAAATCATGTATGTGTTTGACCAAATGAAACTGGTAGAACAAAGGGGTTTAGGTTTTGAGACCATTAAAGATCTTCCAAACAAATATGGATTACCACTTCCAATAATAACTTACGAAGAACCTTATTTAATTTTTAGTTTCCCTAGAACAATTCAATCAGTAAAAAATGTGAGTACTAACAAAGCATTAAACGAATTAAGTGCTCAACAATTAAAAGGCTATGAATGGTTACGGTCAGTTCAAGAAACCAGTACAAGAGAATATTCAGCTCATTTTGATATTGGTTATAAAACAGCCCAAAGACATTTGGCAAAAATGAAAGAACTTGAACTAATAGAAGATAATGGATTAGAAGTAAATTCACCAAACTACAAGTATAAAATTAAATAATAGAGAGATGGACAACAAGTTGGACATTATGTCCAAGCTATCACCAAAAACAAAGCATCAAACAAGTTGCTTGGACAACAACTTGGACACAGTGTCCAAGTAGCAGATAAAGTATAAAAAGATATTTACCTTTTTTTAAGGTATTTTTATTCTGTGTTTTTTAGCTGTAAAAAAATTACAAAAAAAACACCCTTTTACGGTTTCCCGTAAAGTTGTTAAAATAAAAGGAGTTAGCTTTGGGAAATGAATATAAATTTCACAGGAATTAATCAGTATTTTCGGTTGAAGTTATATATTTGAAAGATTATAATAAAAAAAAAAAAATTAAGTTATCAGAAATAAAATTAAGGAATTTTAGAAATTACCAAACAGAAACTTCATTCAAAATGAATGATTTAGCTTGTATTATTGGAAAAAACGATATTGGAAAATCAACAATATTAGAATCGTTAAGTTGTTTTTTTAATGATGAAATTGATAAAAATGATCTATCGGTTAATGCAGATTCAGACATAATAGAAATAACCTGTATTTTTGATGATTTACCAGAAACTTTAATTTTAGATGCAACCGTAGAAACTTCGTTAGAAGAAGAATCATTACTAAATGAAAATAATAAGTTAGAAATTAAAAAGTGTTTTAAAATTGGAAATACTACTTCAAAATCAACTTTTATTGTTGCAAATCATCATTCTGATCATAGATTAAAAAATATTTTGTGTCTGAAAAACTCACCTCTAAAAGCTCTAGCAATTGAAGTAGAAGCCAATTTAGAAGGAATTAATAAAACAAAAAATCCATTATTAAGAAAAGCCATAAGGGAAGTTATTGATAGTGAAAAAATATTGATGGAAATTAAAGTTGATGGTAGTTTAGACACGGAAAACAATTTAAAAACTTTGTGGCCTAAATTAAATGGATATTTACCAATATACTCATTATTCAAAGTTGATAAATCTATTGACGATAAAGATAAAGATGTCCAGGATCCAATGAAACAGGCAATAAAAGAAACTTTAGCTATTCCTGAAATAAAAGCTTTATTACAGCAAATTGAAATCCAAATAAAGGAAAAATCTACCGAAGTAGCCGATAGAACAATCGAAAAATTAAAAGAGATTGATGCAAGTTTAGCAGAGACAATGAAATCGGATTTTAATAAATTACCAAGTTGGGATAAAATTTTTGATTTAACCTTACTAAACGAACAAAACATTCCATTAAATAAAAGAGGTAGCGGAGTAAAAAGATTAGTTTTATTGAGTTTTTTTCAAGCACAAGCTGAAAAGAAGAAAATAGAAAAAAATTCTCCGTCAATTATTTATGGTATAGAAGAACCCGAAACTGCTCAACATCCAAACCATCAAAAAATATTGATAAAATCACTTTGTGAATTAAGTGAAAGAAATAATGTGCAAGTTCTTTTTACAACTCATAGTTCTAATTTAGTGAAAGAGATTCCAATGGAATCACTTATTTATATCTCCAAAAATGAAAACAATGATAATATAATTGAATACGGAATTGATTTCGACACAGAACAAGTAAACGAAAATACAATAGATAAAATCATTGAAGCTTTAGGTGTATTGCCTAATCCAAGCGATAAAATAAATAAGCTTTTATTTGTCGAAGGAAATCAAGATATTAATGCTTTAATTAGATACAGTAAAATACTAAATACTTACGATAATCAAATTAAAGACCTAGAATTACGAAACGATATTGGGATAATAATTTCAGGTGGTTCTTGCTTAAAGTTTTATGTAGACAATAAGTATTTAGACGGTCTAAATAAATCTGAAGTACATATTTATGACAATGATATACCTGACTATAAACAATATGTTGATAAAATAAATTTAGAACCTAATAAAACTGCATTTAATACAACTAAACTAGAACTTGAAAGCTATTTAACAAAAGAGGCAATTGAAGAAGCTTATGCTGTTAATGGAACAATTGTCGAATTACCACAAATTACAGATTTAATGGATGTTCCAAATATTGTAGCAAGAAGATTATACGAAACAACACCGGAAAAACTTTGGGATAATTTAGATGAAATACAAAAAAAGAAAAGAGAATCAAAAGTAAAAAAGTTATTAAACACTCAAGCTGTAGAGAAAATGACTATTGAAAGATTAATAGAACGAAATGCTCTTGATGAATTTAAAACTTGGTTTAATAGTCTAAACTAAATAAAAAAAAAAACGTCGCCAACAGCTAGAGTTCGTTGAGTGCGTAGCCCCGCTCCGCAAAGTCTCCCGACTTTGAGGTAGTGAATTTCGGTTTTCAACCGACCTGTTTTTAAATTATTTACACCAGTCACAGACTGATACACACATCCTCAAAGTCGGGAGACTTTGCGGAGCGAGTCTTGAAAAAACATTGCGACTTTGCGGTAAAAAATATCCCGTTCATAACTCCATCAAATTTCCTTTTAATACCAATTTCTAAATTCTTACTTTGCAGCTTCAAATTTAGCATCAAAAAATGAAGGTCTGTATTGCCGAAAAACCAAGTGTCGCCCGTGAAATCGCATCCGTTTTGGGTGCCAATACCAGACACGATGGGTATTACGAAGGCAATGGCTATCAGGTAACCTACACCTTTGGTCATTTATGCACCTTAAAAGAACCCAACGATTACAAACCGCATTGGAAAAGTTGGGACCTCAACAATCTACCGATGCTTCCCGAGAAATTCGAAACCAAGGTGGTCGATAATTCGGGAGTTCAGAAGCAATTCAAAATCATAAAAAGTCTGTTCGACAAAGCCGACTTGGTCATCAACTGCGGGGATGCTGGGCAGGAAGGAGAACTTATCCAGCGCTGGGTGATGAACGAAGCCAATTATAAAGGCGAGGTAAAACGCTTGTGGATTTCGTCCCTAACCACCGAAGCCATCAAAGAAGGTTTCGAAAACTTGAAACCATCTGCCAACTACGATAATTTATTCTACGCCGGATTTTCCAGGGCTATTGGCGACTGGTTATTGGGTATGAATGCCACGCGTTTGTACACCGTAAAACACGGCGGTTACAAACAAGTTTTGTCCATTGGACGAGTGCAAACACCAACCTTGGCAATGGTCGTGGATCGTTTCAAAGAAATTGAAAACTTCAAACCGCAACCCTATTGGGAATTGCAAACCTTGTATCGAGAAACGCTTTTCAGCTATGAAGAAGGACGCTTTTTGAATAAGGAAGACGGCGAACTTTTGGCAAATAAAGTAAAGGAAAGCGAGTTCGAAATTGTTTCGATTGATAAAAAGAACGGTAATGAATTTGCCCCAAAACTATTCGATTTAACAGGCTTGCAAGTCTATTGCAATACTAAATTTGGTTTTACTGCTGACGAAACTTTAAAGATTGTCCAAACCTTGTACGAACAAAAAGTAGTGACGTATCCAAGAGTTGATACAACTTTCTTACCGAATGATATTTATCCGAAAGTGCCCGGAATTCTTCAAAATCTGACCAATTATGCGGCATTAACACAACCACTTTTAGAAAAAAAGATAAAAAAATCGCCCAAGGTTTTCAATGATAAAAAAGTAACCGATCACCACGCAATTATCCCAACGGGCGTTCAAAGCAATTTGCAATACAATCAGCAGCAAGTGTATGATATTATTACACGACGATTTATTGCGGTTTTTTATGATGATTGTTTGGTTGCCAACACCACCGTAATCGGAAAAGCAGCCGAAGTGTTATTCAAAACTACAGGGAAAGAAATCTTGAAAAAAGGCTTTCGAGTAGTCTTTGAAGACCCGAATGCGAAAGAAAAAGAAGCTGACATCTTGCCCAGTTTTGTCGTAGGAGAAAAAGGACCGCACCAACCCTCCTTCTTAGAAAAGGAAACCAAACCACCCAATCAGTTTACAGAAGCTACTTTGCTGAGAGCAATGGAAACCGCAGGAAAGCAAGTCGAAGACGAGGATTTACGCGAATTGATGAAGGAAAACGGCATCGGCCGTCCATCGACTCGGGCGAATATTATTGAAACGCTTTTCAGACGTCAATACATTGTTCGAAACAAGAAACAGGTATTGCCAACACCCACAGGAATCCAGTTGATTGATACCATTCAAAATGAATTAGTAAAATCGGCAGAATTGACGGGTTCTTGGGAAAAGCAACTGAAAGATATTGAAAAAGGAACTTTTACGGCTGGCGCTTTTATCAAGAATATGAAGCAAATGGTAGAAACTTTGGTCTGTGAAGTCCGAAGCGAAACCCGACGTGCCAATATTTCGCACGCAGGAAGTGTCCAAAAACAAGAAGCCGTTGTCGAGAAAAAGAAAGCCGAAGGTATTTTGTCCGAACTCTGCCCGAAATGCAAAAAAGGCACGCTCATCAAAGGGAAATCTGCTTACGGCTGTGGCGATTACAAAGCGGGATGTAAATTTGTGTTGCCCTATACTTTTGCCGATAAAAAAATATCCGAAAATCAATATATGCGATTGCTCCAAAAAGGATCTACGGTAAACTTGAAAGATTTCAAAACCGAAGCCGGAACCGTGGAAGGATTGCTTCGCTTTGACGAAAATTTCGAACTCAAATTAGAAGAAAAGAAAACTGCTGCAAAACCAATATCGGGTGCATTGGAATGTCCGAAATGTAAAAAGGGAACAGTTCTCAAAGGGAACACAGCTTATGGATGTAGTGATTATAAATTGGGATGTGATTTCAAAGTTCCGTTTGACTTGGTTCGTGCGAAACTAAAAGACCAAAAACCTACAAAAGAATTGGTTTATTCGATTTTGAAAGAAAGTATTTAGAAACGGCTCTATTTATTTTTGCTACGAATTTGTATAACTAATGTTGTCATTCCTCAAAAAGTAAAACACACAAAAAACCCTAAATCAAAAAATTTAGGGTTAAAATAATTATACATATGTTTTTGGACTATTTCATTTCTTGCTCAAAAGCTTCTTTGAACCCAAAATAAGCTGGTTTTGGGCTTAGTTTATCATCAAAAATGGTTGGCCAATCTGTTAGATTAAAAAAGCCATTGATCCAAGTATCTCTGTCGTTAAAGTTCCAAAGTGTGATGCCATATTGCTGCGCTTTGGGTACAATTTTGCGATACATCAGCACTAAATTTTTATATTTCTCGGCTTGCGCTTTTTTCATCTCTTCGGTAATTTCTTTGTAGATTTGAACACCTCCGTTTTTAGAATCATCGTGTTTGTTGAAGATGATATCCACTTCTGACAAATGGATTTGCAAACCCGTTGCCGCGGCTTTCTCTAGTGATTTTGCAATAAGTTCGTCGGGAGTATCCATCCGAATGTGCATTTGAAACCCGATGCCTGAAATAGGCACCCCTTTTTGTTGAAATTCCTTTACCATTGCCAATACAGCATTCAATTTTAAAGTGTCTCTTTCAAGGTTAAAATCGTTGTAAAACAAAATCGCTTTCGGATCAACTTCGTGGGCATAGATAAATGCTTTTTCTATATAACTTTTACCCAAGGTATTGTACCAAAATGATTTTCTGTATTCTCCTCCTTTTGTTTCAAAACCTTCATTGACAACATCCCAACCGGCCACTTTTCCTTTGTATCTACCCACGTAAGTTTGAATGTATTCTTTCATGAATTTTGCTAGCCAAACTGTGTCTTTTGCTCCCTTTTTTTCAACCCATTCTGGAGTAGAACTATGCCAAATCAAATTATGACCAAACAAGCGTTGGTTGTTTTTTTGCGCATAATACAATATAGTATCAATTGTTTTCCAATCATAAACTCCTTCAGATGGGGTGATTCTATTCATTTTCATGTCTCTATCCGAGGTAATACTATTGAAATTTTCTATTTGGAGTTGTTGCAATTTTGGATCATCAAGTAGCTTTTGTATCTGAATTGCAGTTCCTACCGGAAAATCAGCTACCGTTTTTAATCCTTTCGAGGCATCGTATTTGTTCTGTTCCTTTGAGCACGATACAAGAAGAATTGCAAGCAAGAAGCTTACTGCAAAATAATTGAAAATTGAATTTTTTAATACTTTCATAGCTTTTTACAGATATTCATTAATTATTAAGGATACTTTTTAGCTGGCTTAGTTTGAATTTAAAGTTTGAGATGTTACCTTTTTTATTCAATCACAAAGCTTTCATCTTCAAATATATAACAATTTTATTACATATGTTCAGAAATCATTTTTCTCAATAAACTAAACTTCTGCATAAAAAGGATTTCAATTTCTGTCTGGGCTAATTGCTATCTTTTTCTTAATTTTGATTAATAAACCCTTTTTAAAATATTCGTCTTATGAAAAACGCAATTTATATTCTCGTAGTAATTTTAACATTGACTTCTTGTCAAAAATCGAAGGAAGTTTCTAAAATAGAGGGAACCGATTGGCTCATTGGAAAATGGGAAAACAAATCCAAAGAAGGCAATTTATTAGAAACGTGGAAAAAGGTAAACGATAGCCTCTTTATTGGCGAAAGCTACTTCATAAAAGAAAAAGACACTTTGCATTCGGAAAAAATGGAGTTGAAACAAAAAGGCAAAAATCTTTTTTACATTTCGACCATTAAAGGGCAAAATGATGACAAACCCATAACTTTCCTCCATAATATCGAAATCGAAAAACAATTGGTTTTTGAAAATCCAAAAAATGAATATCCTAGAAAAATTGTTTACAAACCCAATACCAAAGACCGAATTTTTATTGAAGTTTCTGGAATTCAACAAGACAAACCTAGTTTTGCACGTTATTCGATGAAGAAAACCGAATAAAAAACTACTTTTTTTTAAACTAATCAAGAATCTTGCTCCCAAAAGCAAGATTTTTTTTTGGACTTAAAAGACTAATAAACAAACCTTAAGAAAATGTTAATAAGTATTATTAAGATTTAGTCTAAATAAACTTTGTGAATTAAGAAATGCTTTTTATATTTGCATCGTTATTTTTATTCAATCTAAATAAATACAAATGAAAAACATATTATTGCCCTCATTACTCTTATTATTTTGTCTAAATGGATTTGCACAAGACAAATCTTTACCCTCTGAATCAATAGATTTAGACAAAGAATTCTTCGACAACCTCGACACTATAAAAAATAAAAAAGGAGAAGTTTTAAAAGCTGTTATTGTTACAACTCACAAATATCCAAAACCAGTTACCGCCCTACGCTCTGGATTAAAACCAATGGATGTGCCACAAAGTATTCAAGTAATTGGAGCTGAAATTATCGAACAACAACAAGCCATCCGATTGAGCGATGTATTAAAAAATGCCAATGGTGTTTATGTAGGTTCGGCTCGTGGTGGAGCTCAAGAATCTTTTTATTCAAGAGGTTACGATATGTCGGCAAACAATATGTTTAAAAATGGTTTCCGTTACAATGCGGGTTCCATTCCAGAGGTTTCTGGTCTTGAAAAAGTAGAGTTTCTAAAAGGTGGTTCTGCTTTACTATTTGGAAATGTAGCGCCAGGAGGAATATTAAATTTAGTCACCAAAACGCCTTCTTTCAAAAGTGGCGGAGAAATTTCGATGCAAGCAGGAAGTTATTCTTATTACAAACCTTCGATTGATTTTTATGGCCCCTTGAATAAATTTATGGCCTATAGAATTAATGGTTCTTATGAAAATTCAGAAAGTTTTAGAGATGTGGTGAAAAACGAACGCATTTATATCAACCCATCTATTTTATTTAATGTAAACAATAAAACCCAAATTACGCTTCAAGGAGATTATTTGAGCGCCGATTGGACACCCGATTTTGGAACAGGAGCCATTGGAAAAGAAATTGCCGAAGTTTCTAGAAACAGCTATTTTGGTACGCTTTGGTCTAATGGACAAACGAAATCGACAAGTGCTTCTGCCTTAGTTAACCACGATTTTAACAAAAACTGGAAATTAAACTTCAATTCCTCTTTTCAATCTTATGACAGACAATCTTTTGGTACAGAACGAATTCAACCCAACGATGAAAAAAACGAAAGCATCATTGGAGATAACAACAGAGCATTAGGGAAAAACAAAAATCTAGAACAAATATTTGGAGACCAATTGAGTTTACAAGGATGTTTTAAAACTGGTAGCATCAAACACCAATTTTTTACAGGAGTTGATTGGGAAAATTCATTGGCAACAGCTTATACTTTTACCTTTTCAGAAAAAGTAATTTCAATTAATAATGATGGTAAATATGTTTCCAATTATTATGACATGATAAACCTATTTTCTTTCGACCCTGCAACGCAAAGAAATGATATTCCAACAAACGTTACCAATACTCGAATCGTGACTACCGACACCAATCGCTTTGGAATTTATGCACAAGATTTAATTTCATTTACAGAAAAAATAAAACTATTGGCAGGAATCCGTTGGTCTTGGCAAGAATCACAAGCTGATACAAATGATTTAGTAAAAAACACTATTACAGAAGGTGCAAAAAAATTAGACAATGCTTTCTCTCCAAAAGTTGGATTGGTTTATCAACCTACAAAAGATATGTCAGTATTTGCCAGTTATTCGAATTCGTTCACTCCAAATACTGGAACAACAGTAGATTTGCAGCCTATAAAACCTTCTATTATTGACCAATATGAAGCAGGAATCAAAAATGATTTCTGGAAAGGATTATTGAGTACCAACATTACCGTTTATCAAATCACCAACAGCAATTTAGCCCAAACAGCCGAATTCAGAGCAGACGGAACTACTCCAAATACAGACACTTCTATCAAAACATTGAGCGGAGAAACCAAAAGTAAAGGTGTTGAAATTGATGTTACTGCAAGACCTATCGAAGGATTGAATATCATTGCAGGCTATAGCTATAACGATATGCGTTACTCTAAAACAACTGGAGCAAACGGTAGTTTCATCGAAGGAGACCGTTTAGTTAGAACACCAGCAAACACAGCTAATTTAAGTTTTTTCTACACCTTGCAATCGGGTGTATTAAAAGGAATTTCTTTTGGAGCCATAGGAAATTATATTGGAGATCGTCTTGGTGGTTGGAATGATACTTATGACTCAACCAAACCAAACGGAATCAATGACCGAGATATTCCACTGGAAGGCTACACTACAATTGATGCTTCGGTGGGTTATAATTGGAAGAAATTTTCGATCTTGTGCAAATTATCGAACATCACCAATGAATTGAATTATACCGTACACGAAAATTACAGTATCAATCCAATTGCACCTCGCCAAATTATGACAAGCTTAAAATATAAATTCTAGAATTAAACCTTTCATCAAAAAATCTGTCAAACATTTTTAAATCAAATTTACACAAAATGAAAAAAATCAATTTCAGAAACTTACACCGAGATTTAGGCTATTTTTATATCGGACTTATTGTTTCTTTCGCCTTTTCAGGATTATTAATGAACCATCGCGAAGCTTGGCATCCTGATAAATACACCACCGAAACCAAAGCCATCGAAGTGAAACTTCCTGAGGAAAGTGAAATCAATGAAAAATTTGCAGAAGATTTAGGCAAAAAATTAGGCATCAACGACAAAATGAGACGTCATATGGTGAAAAAAGGAGAATTTAAAATCTCTTTCGAAAGTCACGATGTCGAAATCGATATGAAAACCGGAAAAGGAGAAATCGTCACTTTCATCAAAACACCAATCATTAGCCAAACGATGAAATTGCACAAAAACACCTCTAATTTCTGGATTTATTATTCTGATATTTTTGCGATAAGTTTAATCATCATTGCTTTAACAGGAACCATAATGATCAAAGCTGGAAAATTCAGCTGGAAAAACCGAGGTTGGAAATTAGCCGTTGCTGGAGTTGTTTTCCCGTTGTTGTTTTTGATTTTGTTTGGATAAAAAAAACTATTTTTTAATTCAAAAAAGGCATTACAATTTCCGATTTGTAATGCCTTTTTAGTTTACTTCAAACCTGCCAAACTTTGCTCAATCGTGGCAATTTTTGCTAATGCATCAGCTTCTTTTTGTCTTTCGTTTGCCAACACTTTTTCAGGTGCTCCGTTTACAAATTTCTCATTGGATAGTTTGTTTTGAACTGATTTCAAGAAACCTTGAGTGTAAATTAGTTCAGCTGTAAGTTTTGTAATTTCAGCTTCAACATCAATATTTCCTGTAATTGGAATGAAATATTCATTCGATTTTACACGGAAAGACAAGGCTCCATCCACTTTGTCCGAAACATATTCTAACGAAGTAATGTTTCCTAATTTGGTCACAACAGCATCAAAATAAGTTGAAGCTGCATCGTTGTTAATAGATTTCAATTCAATCGCATCCTTAAACGGAATGTTCTTGTCTTTACGTATGGTTCTAATTCCAGAAATCACTTCAATCGTATTTTCAAAATCAGAAATTAATTGTGCATTGAACGGTTTTATTTCTGGCCAAGTCGAAACAATTAAAGCTTCTTCTGGTGTTCTTTCCTCCAATAATTGCCATATTTCCTCAGTCAAGAACGGCATAAATGGGTGCAACAATTTCATATTGTTTTCGAGCATTTCTATTGCTTTCGCCAAAGTTAGGCTGTCAATTGGCTGTTGGTAAGCAGGTTTTATCATTTCCAAGAACCAAGAACAGAAATCATCCCAAACCAATTTGTAGATTCCCATCAAAGCATCGGAAATTCTGTATTTCTCGAAATTGTCTTCGATTTCCAAAAGCGTTTGTTGCAATTTGGCTTCGTACCATTCAATCGCTACTTTGGAAGATTCGGGTTGCAGAATGGCATCTGAAACTTCCCAACCTTTGATTAATTTGAAAGCATTCCAAATTTTATTCGTAAATCCTTTTCCTTGGTTGCACAATTCTTCATCAAACATAATATCGTTCCCCGCAGAAGCGCTCAAAAGCAACCCTACACGAACACCATCGGCACCAAATTTTTCGATTAATTCTAAAGGTTCTGGTGAATTTCCTAACGATTTCGACATTTTACGTCTTTGTTTGTCACGAACCAAACCTGTTAAATACACATTCGAAAATGGTTTTTTACCTGTATATTCGTAACCCGCAATAATCATTCGCGCCACCCAGAAAAATAAAATATCTGGACCAGTAACTAAATCATTGGTTGGATAATAGTATTTAAAATCTTCGTTTTCAGGATCCATAATTCCACCAAAAACCGACATTGGCCACAGCCAAGAAGAAAACCAAGTGTCTAAAGCATCGGCATCTTGTTTTAAATCGTTTATGGTTAATTGTTGATTGTTTGTTGTTTGCTGTGCTAATTTTAATGCGTCATCAATGTTTTCGGCAACTACAAAATCTTCTTTTCCGTCGCCATAGAAATAAGCGGGAATTTGTTGTCCCCACCACAATTGACGGGAAATATTCCAATCCCGAATATTATTTAGCCAATGTGCATAAGTATTATTAAAACGGGCTGGATGCAATTTGATATCGCCATCTTCCAAAACTGATTTGATGGCTGGTTTTACCAAATCCTCCATTTTCAAGAACCATTGGTCAGATAATCTTGGCTCGATTACCGCTTTGGTTCTTTCAGAAGTTCCCACTTTATTCAAGTGAATTTCGGTTTTTGATAAAGCACCACTTTCTTCCAATTCTTTTGCAATTTCAATACGAACTACAAAACGATCTTTCCCTTGATAATGCAAACCAAAACTATTCAAAGTAGCATCTTCATTGAAAATATCGATGATTTCAAGATTGTGTTTTTCTCCTAGCATTTTGTCATTCATATCGTGAGCAGGAGTCACTTTCAAGCAACCTGTTCCGAACTCTATATCAACATATTCGTCTTCAATAATAGGAATCACTCGTCCACAAATTGGAACGATTGCTTTCTTTCCTTTCAAATGAGCAAAACGTTCATCGTTAGGATTGATACAAATGGCAGTATCTCCAAAAATAGTTTCAGGACGTGTAGTTGCTACTGTCAAGAAATCTTCGCTTCCTTCGATTTTATATTTTAGGAAATATAGTTTTCCTTGTTGTTCTTCATAAATAACTTCTTCGTCAGACAAAGTAGTCTTCGCTTCGGGATCCCAGTTTACCATTCGGTAGCCACGATAAATCATTCCCTTGTTGTATAAATCGACGAAAGACTTAATTACAGAAGCCGACATATCAGGATCCATTGTGAATTTGGTTCTGTCCCAATCACAAGAACAACCCAATTGTTTCAATTGTTCTAAAATGGTTCCTCCGTATTTATCTGTCCAATCGTAAGCGTGTTTTAGAAATTCTTCACGAGTCAAATCTGACTTATTGATTCCTTCCGATTTTAATTTAGCAACAACTTTCGCTTCCGTAGCAATCGAAGCGTGATCCGTACCAGGAACCCAACATGCATTGAAACCTTTTAAACGTGCACGACGAATCAAAACATCTTGAATGGTATTGTTCATCATATGACCCATATGCAAAACTCCAGTGACATTAGGCGGAGGAATTACGATGGTATAAGGCGTTCTGTGATCTGGTGTTGAATGAAAATAATTATTCTTCATCCAGTAGTCATACCACTTATTTTCAATAGTTTTAGCGTCAAATTGTGCAGGAATTGTCATAAAAAAGCAACTGTTACAACCAAAATTTAGCTTTGGTCTGATTTTTGTAATTTAAATAGGGAACAAAAGTAAATAATTAAGTACAGTATAAAAAGAGAAATAAATAATTGTAAGCTTAATTAAAAAAAGTAATTTTACTAAACAGAATTTAAATCAAAAAACATGAAAAACATAGTCACTATTATAGCAGTAGTTTTAATGAGTAGTTTTGGTTTTGCTCAAAATGGCCCTAAAATTGAGTTTAAAGCAAAAGACAACACAATCGATTACGGCACCACGAGCAAAAAGAAGGATAATGGAGTTCGCTCTTTTGAATTCACAAACACTGGTGACGCACCATTGATAATTACCAATGTGCTTTCGACTTGTGGGTGTACAGTTCCCACAAAACCCAATGCTCCAATTATGCCTGGAAAAACAGGGAAAATTGATATTAAATACAGTATGATTCCGGGTCCAATTAGAAAAACCATTACAGTCGAATCGAATGCTGTGAATTATGAAGGAGGTAGAATTCCTTTAAAAATAAAGGGAGATGTTATAGCTGATTAATTACAATAAATACTCTTGGAGAATTATGAAAAGAATCCTAAATTTAAGCATCCTTTTATTTTTGATAATTATTGCAAGTTGTACAAATGATCAAACCATAACGGATCAAACTTATGTTTTTACAAAACCTTATTGTGAAACTGTCACAGTTGGAGGTGTTGTTGGACTAGCTGAAAAATGTTTTAAAATTGGCGATATTGTTAATGGAAAAGAAATTAAAACAGGAAAATTAACCATTAGAATTGCTGAACACTCTTCATTGAACGATGGCCCACCAAGTAGCGCAAGTTATCAAGAATTTTTAGACGTTCCTTTAAATTATTTAGAGATTAAGAAATAAACTACATTACTCCTTTTCATACATAAAAACGCTTCTTGGATTGCTCAAAGAAGCGTTTTTTTTATAATACATTTAGCAATTGAAATTTAAACTTCAGAATTTGATTGTTTCTTTCAACTTCAAAGTATATCCAATTTTCCTCTTCCGATTTCAATAGCGAATGAATTTTTTCTAAAGTAAATTCATATCCAGGTTTTTGATTAATACTAACAATTATATCTCCTTTTTGGAGTCCACTGAGTGCAGCAGGTGAATTTTTCCGAACATTTACAATCGTGTATATTGGTTTTAAAACAAATTTGTATTTAAAATTACTGTAAATAGTATTTGCTTTTGCATTAATTTCGTTTCCAGCAAAAGGCACTGTTTCAAGACTAACCGTCTCCTGAACCCATTGCAAACCATAATGTTGAAGTTCAATCCCACTTTTATTATAACTAAAAGGTGTTTTGTAATTGTTGTTTTTCTTTAAAAAAAGTTGTTGGTTTGGATAATCAAAAACTAAATTGAATCTTTTCAAAATTTCAGCACCGACGGATCCGGCTCGATCTTTTACCATTCTCACATTTTTTATTGAGGACGAATCTGGAAAAGCAACAATAGGATTATTAAATTCAAATTTTGAAAAAGAAAATTTCTTAATCTGAGCCCTTTTTCCCTCAACATCGCCACTAAAACCTTTCCCTAAGTAATCCTCAAAATTTTTGGCTGGAATCTTTATTGATTTTTCTTTGTTCTCGAAAAGCCAAATGGCATCGCTGTTACCTATATCGATTAATAATTTTGTAGGAATCTCAGCAGAATCAATAATAGTGCTACCTTGAATGTAGGGCTTTAATTTTTCAACAGTTATGGGAACCATTTGAAATTTGTTAACAATTCGTTTTCGGTTTTTCTCATTGTCTTTAAATACTGTAATTCGCTTATTTTGATAGTTAATTTCAACCAAATTCGATTTTAAAAAATTATAACCAATAATGCCATTTACAGGAATACCAATATGTGAGGACAAGTTAAAACTTTGATCTAAAACAATATATAGTAAATGATTGTTTGATTTTAATCCATTAACCTCCAAAGTATTATTTGTAGATTTTAACCCTTCGATAGAATTCTCGCTTCCCAAACCTCTCAATGTTATTTTTTCAACATTAAAAAAACTAACCTCTTTTTTTTCTTCCATACTGAATAGAATGGTCTCTTCCACTCCAGAATCTAAGAGGAAATACAGCTCAACATTATTGACTTTTAAGGGAATAAATATCAAATTATTAATGAGTTTGAAAGGGATAATTACTTTATCTGTTCCTTTTTCGAACTGAAATTCGTCCTGTCCAAAAACAGGTAAAGAAGAAATAATAAAAAAGCATAAAATGATTATTCGCTTCATCCTAATTATTTTTATAAAGTTAGTGAAATATTGAATAATAATGGTCTTTTATTAACAAATAAACAGAATGGAAGCGATTTATTTCAAAAAAAAAGTCGCAAATTTGCACCAAATTTTCAAAAACATGCCTAGTATTTCAATTAGAGGTCGAAAAATGCCCGAATCGCCAATTCGAAAGTTGGCTCCATTTGCTGATATGGCTAAACTAAAAGGTCATAAAGTATATCATTTAAACATTGGTCAACCCGACATAAAAAGTCCCGAAATAGCTATTGAAGCTATAAAAAATATTGATTTAGATATTATTGAATACGGCCCATCAGCAGGTTATGAAAGTTACCGAAAAAAACTAGCCTTATTTTACACCAATCAAAATGTAAGAGTTTCGTTTGAAGACATAATGATCACGACAGGTGGCTCAGAAGCATTATTGTTTGCGCTTGGCAGCATAATGGATCCCGAAGATGAAGTCATTATTCCTGAACCTTTTTATGCTAACTACAGTGCATTTTCAGCGGAATCAAGTGCTCGAGTTGTGCCTGTGATTTCCAATATCGAAAGCGGTTTTACCCTTCCTACGATTGAAGAATTTGAAAAAGCAATTACGCCAAAAACTAAAGCAATTTTAATCTGTAATCCCAATAATCCAACGGGTTATTTGTATTCAGAATCGGAAATAAATCAGTTGGGCGAATTAGTAAAAAAGCACGATTTATTTCTAATTGCAGACGAAGTATATCGCGAATTTATATACGACGAAAGAGACCAACACTTCTCGGTGATGAACCTCAAAGGAATTGAGCAAAACGTCATTATGATTGATTCTGTTTCCAAAAGATACAGCATGTGTGGAGCAAGAATTGGTTGTATGGTTACCAAAAACAGAGAAGTTATTGGAGCATCAATGAAATTTGCTCAGGCTCGTTTATGTCCACCAACGATTGAACAAATCGCTTGCGAAGCTGCAATAGATACGCCTCAAAGTTATTTTGACGAAGTAATTTCAGAATACAAAGAACGAAGAGACGCCTTAATTTCTGAATTAAACAAAATTGAAGGTGTAATCGTAACGACTCCAAAAGCGGCGTTTTATTGTATTGCTCAACTGCCTGTTGACAACACCGATGATTTCGCACAATGGCTACTTGAAAGCTACAATCTAAATGGAGAAACCGTTATGGTAGCTCCTGCGGCAGGATTTTACTCGACTCCAGGTGTTGGTTTGAATCAGGTTCGAATTGCTTATGTATTGAAAAAAGAAGATTTAATTCGAGCTGTACAAATCTTAAAAGAGGCCATTCCAATTTATAATTCGAAATAACAAAACTCCTATCTTTTTCTCAAAATCGATTGCAATTTATTCCAATTAATTATTAAAAGCTTTAGAAATTCTTTGGCTTTAATTAATTATCTTTACCCCCTAATTTATTTCACATAGTAATTGCACCTTTTAATGATAAACAACGAAGAATTTCAGGACGAAATAGGAGACAATCATATTAGTTCATCAGCAAAAAACCCAGTAAGAGAAGACGCTTTTGACATATCTGACGAGGAAAAAATCGAAAGCATAAAAAAAGATGTACAAAATATCTTGTCCACTCTTGGAATGGATTTGACCGACGATAGCTTGAAAGGAACTCCTAATCGAGTAGCAAAAATGTTTGTGAAAGAAATTTTTGGAGGCCTAAATCCTGCTAAAAAACCAAACGCATCTACTTTCGAAAACAGCTACAAATATGGTGAAATGTTGGTCGAAAAAAACATAACTTTATATTCTACTTGCGAACACCATTTGTTACCTATTATTGGAAGAGCACACGTAGCTTACATCTCAAACGGCAGAGTCGTTGGACTATCAAAAATAAACAGAATAGTTGAGTTTTATTCGAAAAGACCACAAGTTCAAGAGCGCTTAACGATGCAAATTGTGCAAGAACTTCAAATTGCATTGGGCACACAAGATGTGGCTTGTATCATCGATGCCAAACATCTTTGCGTTAATTCGAGAGGAATAAAAGACATTGAAAGCAGCACAGTAACCTCAGAATTTGGCGGTAAATTTAAAGAAGAGCAAACTCGCAGAGAACTATTAGAATATATAAAGTTAGAAACGAAGTTTTAAATTTTGGTTAACTGGTTATTTGTTTAATCAGTTAATAGAAATAAAAATTAAACGATTAATCCGTTAACCGATTAAACCCTAAACCAGAATGCCTCTATTCAAATCTCAAAACTTAAAAATATACAATACTCTTTCGGGAGAAAAAGAAGTTTTCAAACCCATTCACGAAGGAAATGTTGGAATGTATGTTTGTGGACCAACGGTCTACAGCAATGTACACCTTGGAAACGTGAGAACGTTTATGTCGTTTGATGTAATCTTTAGGTATTTTTTGCATTTAGGTTTCAAAACGCGTTACGTTAGAAATATCACCGATGCTGGACATTTGACCGATGACGGAAATGTAGATAACGACCGTTTTGTAAAACAATCTCGATTGGAAAAATTGGAACCCATGGAAGTGGTTCAAAAATATACTGTCGATTTTCATAAGGTTTTAGAAAAATTTAATTTTTTGGCTCCAACAATTGAGCCTACCGCAACGGGTCATATTATTGAACAAATAGAATTGATTCAAAAACTGATTGCCGATGGTTTTGCTTATGAAACTCAAGGTTCTGTCTATTTTGATGTTTATGAATACAACAAAAAAGGCTTGAATTACGGCGAATTGAGTCACCGAAATGTAGATGAATTAATTGCTAACACTAGAGATTTAGACGGTCAAAACGAAAAGAAAAATCCGCAAGACTTTGCTTTGTGGAAAAATGCTTCGCCAGCTCATATTATGCGATGGAATTCCCCTTGGGGAGAAGGTTTCCCAGGCTGGCATTTAGAATGCACCGCGATGAGTACCAAATATTTAGGAGAACATTTTGATATTCACGGAGGTGGTATGGATTTGAAATTCCCACATCACGAATGCGAAGTGGCTCAAGGAAAAGCTTGTAACGGAACAACACCTGTAAACATTTGGATGCACACCAATATGCTTACTATGAACGGCTTAAGAATGAGCAAATCGACTGGAAATTATATTTTACCAATGGAATTACTTTCTGGTGAAAATACTTTTTTCGAAAAGAAGTTTCAACCTAATGTGGTTCGTTTTTGCTTTTTGCAAGCGCATTATCGAAGTGTTTTGGATATTTCGAACGAGGCTATGTTAGCCAGCGAAAAAGGACTAAATAGATTGATGGAAGGCGTAAAACTGATGGCAACTATTCAATCTAACACAAATTCATCTTTCTCAGTAACCGATTGGATTCAAAGTTGTTATGACGCAATGAATGACGATTTCAATACACCAATTTTAATTGCCAATTTATTTGAAGGAATTCGCTATATCAATTTATTAAATGATAATTCTGCCAGCCTTACAGCCGAAGATTTAAAATTATTCAACCATTCGATAAGTACATTTATCTTTGATGTTTTGGGACTTAAAGACGAAAAAGGAGTAGAAAGTAATAACGAAAAACTAGAAGGTGTAGTCAATATGTTAATAGGTATGCGAAATGAGGCTAGAGCCAATAAAGATTTTGCAATGTCAGATCAAATTAGAAATCAATTGATTACTTTAGGAATTCAGTTGAAGGACGGTAAAGAAGGAACTACTTTTAGTATTCAGTAGGCGGTCCCGAAGCATCGGGATAGAAAGCAAAATTTGACGTTTAGAATTTAGAATAATTAATCGAATGTTTCAAAAAATACTAATTTATCCATTTGTATTACTCGTGAGATTTTATCAAGGAGCAATTTCGCCTTTCACACCTTCTGCATGCCGATTTGAACCTACTTGTTCGAGTTTTATGATTGAAGCCTTGCAAATTCACGGTTTGTTTTATGGTGGTTTTTTAGGAATAAAAAGAATATTGAGTTGCCATCCTTGGGGGAAAAAAGGTTATGATCCTGTACCTCCCTCAACACAAAGCAATCAAAATGTAGATTCAAAAAACAAATGCTCACACAAACATTAACTTTTTATAAAGACATACTCTACTTAAAATATATATTTTTACAATCAATAAAAAAAACTACATGACAAACGCATTAAATATAATTTGGAATCCTTCAGAAGGAATTGATTTAGGTTTTTTTGTAATTCGATACTACAGCCTAATGTTTGTAATTGCTTTTGGGTTGGGTTGGTTTATTATGAAAAAAATATTCGAACGTGAAAACGAATCAATAGACCATTTAGATACTTTATTCATTTGGACCGTTTTAGCAACATTGGCGGGTGCCCGATTAGGTCATGTTTTATTTTACGATTGGGAATATTATCGCAATCATTTGGTAGAAACACTACTTCCAATAAGGGAAAATCCCGAAGGAACACTTTTCCACGTTTTCAACGGTTGGGAATTTACAGGTTATACAGGCTTAGCTAGTCATGGAGCTGCTATTTCTATAATAATAACCATGTACTTTTTTAGTAAAAACATATTGAAAAAACCTCAAATGTGGATTTTAGACAGAATTGTTATTGCCGTATCTAGTGGTGCAATCTTTGTTCGTTTAGGTAATTTTTTCAATTCAGAAATTGTTGGAAACGTAACTAGTTCACCTTTAGGAATTCGATTTATTCGAGATCAGTTTAGCGCCAGAGAAGCAGTAAATGCAACCCAATTAGCATCACCTAATGAAGCTTACAATGCCATAGCGACCAACCCACAGTTTGCTGATTTATTGCTACAAGTTCCTACCAAACACCCTGCTCAATTGTATGAAGCATTTTGTTATATTTTTGTTTTTGCGATATTGTTTTTCTTGTATTGGAAAACTGATGCAAGAGAAAAATCAGGTTATTTGTTTGGACTTTTTCTAGTACTTTTATGGTCGGTACGTTTTGTTGTGGAGTATGTTAAAGAAAGTCAAGGCGGTTTCGAAAGTGCCTTGGGTCTTTTATCGACCGGACAATGGCTCAGTATTCCATTCATACTAATTGGATTGTATTTCGTTTTTACAGCCGAAAAACCTGTTCATCTATAATGTAGTATAAAACAATTCTTAAAAAACGAAAGCCTCACAATTTGCGAGGCTTTCGTTTTTTATCTCTTTAAAGAAAAATGAGATTTAAATTTTTTTATGCTGTTTTGTTCGGAATATTCGACAGTAAACCAATAGTCGTCGGCTGGCATTGGCCGGCCTATATATGTTCCATCCCAACCTGAACCTTTGGGACTGATATCTTTCAATAATTTACCATAACGGTCAAATATATAAATTCTGCAATTCAACTGATCGCTTAGCCCAGAAATATTCCAATTATCATTATACGTATCGCCATTTGGTGTAAAATATTTTGGATAACCAATAACCAAAACATTATTATCAGTTAGTTGACTGCAACCATTTCCATCATTTACAGTGATAGAATGCAATCCTGAAGCAACATTTTCAAATAAAGGACTTGTTTGAAATGGTCCCGAATCCATTTGATATAAATAATTAGCTCCCACTGGACTTGTAACTGTTACTATTTGATTTTTACTAAATGCATCGGTTACTGTCCAATTCAGATTCAATATGGAATTTGATGGATTTACTGTAACATTTATAGTTTTAGTAGCTGGTGTGCAAGGCTGGCCTAAGTCTGGAGTAAAAACATAAGAAGCACTATTCATATTATCCACCGTTGACGGATTCCAAACTCCAGAAATGTCATTAGGTGAAATCTGACTCAAAACAGGAGCTACATCCCCAGAACAAAGAGAAAAATCGTAAAAATCAGGTACAATTGGTTCTACAACAATACTCAAAGTTGTTTTCAATGCACAGGGAAAAGAGGTTGGATTTGGAGTGAAAGTGTAAACCTTTGTACCCATCGTTGAAGTATCAACTGGAGAGGGACTCCAAGTACCCGAGATTCCATTTGTTGATACTGTTGGTAAAACTACCACATCGTTTAAACAATAAGAAGTAGGTGTTGTAGCAAATGTTGGTGTTGTAGTTGATGTTCCGCAAGGTACACTACAAGTTAAAGTTTGTGGTGGAATACAAGGAAGTGTAGCATGTGTCAATGTTAATGTGGCTGACTGTCCTGGTAACATCCCAAATACTTGCCAATGGGACAATCCGGTACTTCCAGTCACAACAGGACCACCTTGAATTGAGTAGGAATAGTTATAAGCATTTGGATTCCCTGGAACATTTCCCCAATCAAAAAAAACGGAAGAATTTTTATCCGCAGCTAAGATTTGCGTAGGATCGCAGATCAAAGGTTTATTCACAGTTCCGTTATCAGCTACAATATTAACAACAATTGGAGTTCGTGGTGAACTTTCGACACCTGCAATAGTCTCAGTCACGTAGTAAGTTGTTGAACCAACAGTCGTTGTACTTGGTGTTGGAGCCCCTGAAAGTACAGTTCCTCCTGTTAAGACAGTGTACCAATTCAAAGTTCCTCCACCAGAAGGCGTTGCCGTTAATGGTGTTGCAACACTATTTTGACATAAATATATTGGTGAAGTAACTATTGGTGGAGCTGCAACAAGAATATTATTCTCGTTGCTATTAATGCAGGTTTTAGCAAAAACAGATGCATTCGATAAAGCCGTAATCAACAATAAACAGACGAACGACTTGAAATTTTTTTTCATCTTTTTTAGGTATTAGGTTGCTTTAAATTTGGGGAATCTACAGCAATATTCCGTAAATATATAAAATTTGGCTTTTGAACAAAACTAATTCTATAATTTATTGAGTTCACGAGAAAATATCCGACGTTGACTAAGCAATTTTATTACAAAAAAAGACCCGAATAAAATTCGAGTCTTTTCAGTAATTATAAAATTTTAATTCTAAGTATTGTGTTCTTTTTCAATTCTTAAATGTTCTTCTTCAGACATTGTATCACACAAAACTGGAGTTGCAATGAATAACGAAGAATAAGTTCCTACGATAATACCTATAAGCATTGCGAAGATAAATCCACGGATAGACTCTCCACCAAAAACAAACATAATTAATAATACCAAAATCATTGTCAATGAGGTATTAATAGTTCTTGACATTGTACTATTAATAGATTGATTTACGATACTATTGAAATCTCCTTTTGCTTTTTTACCTCCTAAGAATTCACGAACTCTATCAAATACAATTACAGTATCATTCATTGAGTACCCAATTACGGTAAGAATCGCAGCGATAAAATGCTGGTCTATCTCCATACCAAAAGGCATAAATTTGTAACATAATGAGTAGATTCCTAATACAAATATTACATCGTGTAGTACAGCAGCAATCGCACCCAAACTGTATTGCCATTTTCTAAAACTAACAACCAAATACAATCCTACGATAAGCATGGCTCCGAGAACAGCCCAATAAGCGTTGGTTTTGATGTCTTCAGCAACTGTTGGTCCAACTTTAGAAGCCTGTAGAATTCCCAATTGTTTACCATCATAGGCATTTACAAAACGATCATAAGTTAATCCAGCAGTATAATGTTTTTTCAAATTATCGTATAATAATTTGTTAACTTCTTCGTCTGCCTCACTTCCGTGTTCTGCAACTTTGTATTTTGTAGTTATTTTTAATTGATTGTTATTACCAATAATTTTCACTTCGGCACTACCATCAAAAACTTTAACTAATTCTGCTTTTACTCCTTCAACTTCTACAGGTTTTTCAAATCGTATTTGGAAAGTTCTTCCTCCAACAAAATCTACTCCTTGATCCAAACCATTTGTAGCCAATGAATAAATACTTACAATAGTTACAATAGCTGAAAAACCGTAAGTCCATTTTTTAATTTTCAAGAAATCAAAGTGGAAATTGGTAAAGAAATTTTTAGAAAAATTGGTAACAAATGATAATTTTCCGCCTTGTTGAATTCGTCTATCGATAAAGATTCTTGCAATAAAAATAGATGTAAATAATGAAGTTATAATACCTATTAATAATGTAGTAGCAAAACCTTTGATTGGTCCTGAACCAAAAATAAATAAAACGGCACCAGTCAAAATGTGAGTTACATTCGCATCAACAATGGAACGCATTGCGCCTTTCCAACTGTAGGAAGCTATAACCGCTTCATCTAGAGTTTTACCCGAACGCAATTCTTCTTTTGCTCGTTCGTAAATAATGATATTTGCATCTACAGCAGTTCCCATTGTTAAAACAATACCAGCTATACCCGGCAGTGTAAGAACAGCTCCTAAACTGGCTAAGATTCCAAATAAGAATAATAAATTCACTGCTAATGCAATATTTGCATACCAACCCGCTCTTCCATAATAAACCATCATCCATAGTGATACTAATAGCAATCCTAAAAGTGCCGAATTTGTACCATTATCAATAGCTTCTTGACCCAATGATGGCCCAACAACATCCGATTGAATAATATCAGCAGCAGCAGGAAGTTTACCAGCTCTTAAAACGTTGGCTAAATCTTTAGTTTCTGAAATTTCAAAATTTCCTGATATTTCTGATCTACCTCCTGAAATAGGCCCACTAGAAACACCTGGAGCTGAATAAACTATATTATCTAAAACAATAGCAATACTACTTTTTTGCGTGTAAGCTCTACCAGTTAATTCTTCCCAAGCTTTTGCACCTTGGCCATTCATTTGCATAGAAACCGCTGGTTTTCCTGATTGGTCAAAAGTATCTTTTGCATCTGTAACAACTCCTCCACCCATTGATGCCACATTGTCTCTATTGCCTTTCAAAGCATACAATTCGACAGCATCAATTTCTTTTCCTTTGGCATCGGTAAGCGTTGTTGGTTTTCCCCAAACAAATTTTGCATAATGCTGGTCTGCAGCCAATAAAAGTCTAATATCTGCTCTTCTTAAATAACCACCAACAACAGCAGTATCTTTTGGTGAAAACATTCCCAAAACTGGTCCACCACCTTGTTGAATAATTTTATCAAGTATAGGATTATTTCCTTGTTTGGCGTCAACTGAATCTTTTTTGTCAGTTAATAATGCACTCAACGTATCTTTAGGAACCGTTTTTACTTCGGTAGTTTTGATTTCGGTTTTTTTCAATGCCTCGTTAGCAGCCATCAAGAAATTACCAATTTCTTCTATTTTATAAGTTTCCCAAAACTCTAATTGAGCGGTACTTTGCAATAGTTTTTTAATTCTATCGACATCTTTTGCGCCAGGAAGTTCTACGAGAATTCTTCCAGTTTCTCCTAATTTTTGAATATTAGGTTGAGTAACACCAAATTTATCGATACGTTTTCTTAATACTCCAAAAGCACTATCAACAGACTCATCCACTTTTCGTCGGATAACTTTTTGGGCTTCGCTGTCGGTCATTTTAAAATCGATTTCTCCTTGCAAAGTTCTGTTTGCAAAAATATCCGGAGCAGCGAGTTTTACAGTTCCTTTAGAATTGGCTTCAAAAGCTTCGAAAAATTTATCGATGTAGGTTTTATTTCCCTGCATATTTGCAGTTGCATCGGCCAATGATTTATTAAAAATCGGATTTTTAGAATTATTAGATAATCCTTTTAAAACATCTTTTACAGAGATTTGCAATATCACATTGATACCTCCTTCTAAGTCCAGACCTTTGTTGATTTGTTTGTCTTTTACTTCGTTGAAAGTAAAATTAGTAAACCCAAGATTAAACACATTTTCTTTTCCAATGGAATCCAAATATTTTAATTCTTTTTCGGGATTTCCATTAGCAAATGATTTAGCATCGCTTTTGATTTTGCTTGAAACGAAAGTGAAAGAAAGTTGGTAAATGCTTACCAATGCAAATAGAATTGCGAAAAATTTAATAAGTCCTTTATTCTGCATTATTACTAAAAATTAATTATTTATTGTATATATTTTTGGTTTTAACCTTTATAAAATAAGCCCTAACATCTATTTTTATTAGAAAATAAAACATTCGGAATTACACCATATTTTTTTAACCGAGCAAATATATAATTAACGTAAAGATTAACCAATATATTTATTGATTAATATCAAAAAAAAGACTGCAAAAGTGCAGTCTTTTCATTTTTTACCCAAATATTCTTATCCTAATATAGAATTTAGGTCGCCATTCATATTTCTAACAGCATCCGCACTTTTGGCGAAAGCCGCTTTTTCAGCATCGTTTAGTTTGATATCCAATATTTGCTCTATACCATTTTTACCTATAATACAAGGAACACCGATACAAATATCATTTTGTCCGTATTCGCCATCCAACATAACTGAACAAGCTATCATTTTCTTTTGGTCATTCAAAATACTGTCAACCAAATAAGCAACAGAAGCTCCTGGTGCGTACCAAGCTGAAGTTCCTAATAAACCTGTAAGCGTAGCTCCACCAACCATAGTTGCAGCAGCCACTTTAGCTAATTCTTCTTCTGATAAAAATTCCGAAACTGGAATACCATTATAAGAAGCTAATCTTGTCAAAGGAATCATTGTTGTATCCCCGTGACCACCAATAACCATAGCAGAAATATCATTTGATGGTTTGTCCAATGCTTTTGATAAATAATATCTGAAACGTGAACTATCCAATGCTCCACCCATTCCGATAACTCTGTTTTTTGGTAAACCTGTAGCTTTCAATGTCAAATAAGTCATTGTATCCATTGGGTTTGAAACCACAACAATGATAGCGTTTGGCGAATGAGTTAATACATTATCAGCAACCGATTTTACGATTCCTGCATTAATACCTATCAATTCTTCACGTGTCATTCCTGGTTTTCTTGGAATTCCAGATGTAATTACTACTACATCGCTATTGGCTGTTTTTGAATAATCATTGGTAACACCAGTCATATTAGTATTAAAACCAGTATTTGTAGCACATTGCATAATATCCATCGCTTTACCTTCTGCAAAACCTTCTTTGATATCTAATAATACTACTTCACTTGCAATTCCTCTATAAGAAATTGAATCTGCGCAAGATGCTCCTACATTTCCTGCTCCTACAATTGTAACTTTCATTTAAATTAATTTAATTATTATTTGTTGTTTGTTGTTTACTACTTATTATTATGGATTGTTGCTAAGTAAAAACTACAAACAACAAACCATAAACTTTATTTACGCATCGATATTGGCATAAACTGCATTTTTCTCAATAAATTCTCTTCTTGGCGGTACTTCATCTCCCATTAACATAGAGAAAACACGGTCAGCTTCAACAAGACTGTCAATATTTACTTGGCGTAATGTTCTGAAACCTGGATCCATTGTAGTTTCCCACAATTGCTCTGCGTTCATCTCTCCAAGACCTTTATAACGCTGGATAGCTGCGCTTCCCCCCATTCTTGCATTGGCTTGATCACGTTGATCATCGTTCCAAGCGTATTCTTTTTTGTTTCCTTTTTTAACTAAATATAAAGGAGGTGCTGCAATATATACGTGTCCTTCTTCAATCAATTCTTTCATAAATCGGAAGAAGAATGTCAAAATCAAAGTAGAAATGTGACTACCATCGACATCGGCATCACACATAATAATTACTTTATGGTAACGTAATTTTGAAATATTCAAAGCTTTGCTATCTTCTTCAGTTCCAACAGTTACTCCAAGTGCAGTAAATATATTTCGAATCTCCTCGTTTTCAAAGACTTTGTGATGCATAGCTTTTTCTACATTCAAAATTTTACCACGCAAAGGCAAAATAGCTTGAAAAGCACGGTCACGACCTTGTTTGGCCGTCCCACCTGCCGAGTCTCCCTCGACCAGATATACTTCGCATTTTTCAGGATCTTGTTCCGAACAATCAGACAATTTCCCTGGTAATCCACCACCGCCCATTACGGTTTTGCGCTGTACCATTTCACGTGCTTTTTTTGCAGCGTGACGGGCTTGAGCAGCCAAAATTACTTTTTGAACAATAACTCTTGCATCATTTGGATTTTCTTCCAAATAATTTTCAATCATTTCGCTCACAGCTTGACTTACCGGCGAAACAACCTCTCTATTTCCTAATTTAGTTTTTGTTTGACCTTCAAATTGTGGCTCGGCAACTTTCACCGAAACAATCGCCGTAAGTCCTTCACGGAAGTCGTCTCCAGCAATTTCGAACTTCAATTTGTCCAACATTCCAGAAGCATCTGCATATTTTTTCAACGCTCTGGTAAGCCCTGTTCTAAAACCTTGCAAGTGCGTTCCTCCTTCGTGGGTATTGATATTATTTACGTAAGAAAAAATATTCTCGGTATAACTGGTATTGTATATCAAGGCAACCTCAACTGGAATTTCTCCTTTTTCGGAATCCATTGAAATAACGTGCGCAATAATTGGCTCACGATTTCCATCTAGATAGCGAATATATTCTTTCAAACCTTCTGTAGAATGGAAAATTTCAGAAACGAAATTTCCGTCTTTGTCCAATTCTCTTTTGTCTGTAAAAGTAATCGTAACTCCTTTGTTAAGGAAAGACAACTCACGCATACGTGCTGATAAAGTGTCATAAGAATACTCTACTGTTTGAGTAAAAATAGTAGGGTCTGGATAAAAGGTTACAATCGTACCTCTTTTAGACGTTTCTCCTATTTGTTTTACTGGATAAAGTGCTTTACCTCTTTCATATTCTTGTTCGTAAATCTTTCCATCGCTGCTATGAACGGTTGCTCTCAAATGGTTTGACAAAGCATTTACCACCGAAACCCCAACACCGTGCAAACCTCCAGAAACTTTATACGAATCTTTATCGAATTTACCTCCAGCACCAATTTTAGTCATTACAACCTCAAGTGCCGAAACGCCTTCTTTTTTGTGAATTCCTACTGGAATTCCACGTCCATTATCTTCTACAGAAATAGAACCATCTTCATTTATATCTACTCGAATCGTATCACAATGACCTCCCATTGCTTCATCGATTGAGTTATCCACAACTTCATAAACTAAATGATGTAGTCCACGAACCCCTACATCTCCAATGTACATCGAAGGACGCATTCTTACGTGCTCCATTCCTTCTAACGCCTGAATACTATCTGCTGAATAATTGTCCTTCTTGATTTCTTCGCTCATATGAATTTACTCTAAAAATGTATTTTTTTTATAACACGCAAATATATAAAAATGCGAGGGAATTTAAGGACAATATCAAGAGTTAAGTCGTTAAGTTATTAACAAAAAGGTGTCAATTTCGACAACAATGGCAATGCCAAAAATCAATTTCAATGACAATGGCAAAAATCAATTTTTAAAGAAGAGAAACTAACCTAAAAACAGAAATTTCCAAAACAAACATTTTTAAATGCTGTTTTGGAAATTTACTATTATTCAATTTGCAATTGTCATTGCCATTGCAATTGCTATTGAAATTTGTTACCTCATAATCCTCACATTCATCTCCTCTACCTTTTTATCCGATAAAAGAGAAGGTGCGCCAAATAATAAATCTTCGCTAGAACCCGTCTTTGGGAAAGCCATTACTTCACGAATAGAAGCTTTTTTCTCCAAAATCATCATCAAACGGTCGATTCCCCAAGCGATTCCTCCGTGTGGCGGTGCTCCGTATTGGAAAGCTTTATACATCGTTCCCACGCTTTTCATCATTTCTTCTTTATTGTAACCCATATTTCTATAAGTCGCCTCCAGAATTTCCGATTTATGAGCACGAACTGATCCTCCACCAATTTCGTAACCATTTAAGATAATGTCGTATTGTTGGGCGATAATGGTTCCGATTTTTTCATCATCTCCTTCCATATGCTTTTGCAAATCATAGATTGCAGGCATAGAGAACGGATTGTGTGTAAATGTCCATCTTCCTTCATCGGTTCTTTCGAACATTGGAAAATCAACCACCCAAGCCGGACGCAATTCCTTCGGATTGATTAAGTGCAGCATTCTTCCCATTTCCTGGCGAACCGCATCCAAGGCTTTGTTTGCCGTAGCATAATCCGCCGCCGAAAAGAATACAATATCCCCAACTTGTGCATTAGTTGCTTTTATAATTCCTGCTGCAATTTCTTCGCCTAAGAACTTAATAATTGGCGATTGCAATTCATCTTCATTTACAATAATATAAGCCAATCCGCCCAAACCGTGTTGTTGCGCAACTGCAGTTAGGGTTTCAATCTGTCCTTTAGACATACGTTTGTTTCCTTGTTCCTGAGCCGAAACCTTGATACATTTTACAATTCCGCCTTCATCAATTGGTTTGCTGAATACTTGGAAAGTGGTATCTTTTACAATGTCCGTGATGTCCTGCATTTTTAAACCGTAACGCAAATCCGGTCTGTCGCAACCGTAAAAATCCATTGCATCTTTATAGGTAATCACTTCAAACGGATGTAAAATCCATTTTTTGCCATATATTTTGGTTACTACTTCATTAAACATTTTGGTGTTCAAATCGATAATCTGCTGCATACTTGCATACGCCATTTCCATATCCAATTGCGTAAATTCCGGCTGACGATCTCCACGAGAGTCTTCATCTCTGAAACAACGTGCAATTTGGAAATATTTCTCATAACCGCTCACCATCAGCATTTGCTTGAATTGCTGTGGCGCTTGTGGCAATGTATAAAAGAAACCTGCCTGTTTACGTGTAGGAACAATAAATTCACGTGCGCCTTCATCGGTTCCGGCACTTAAAATCGGCGTTTCAATTTCCAAGAATTCCTCTTCATCTAAAATATCACGTAATAACTTGATTACTTTATGACGGTTCACGATGGCTCTTCTAACCTCTTCGTTTCTGTGATCTAAAAACTTATATTGAAAACGAATCGCTTCATTTGTTTTCGCAGCTCTTTTAATTTCAAAAGGCAATGTTTTAGATAAATTTAAAATTTCTAAAACCGAAGTTTCCAATTCAATTTTACCTGTCCGCAGTCCTGCATTATAATCATCTTCATTACGTCCAACGACAATTCCTTTTACTGCAATTACTGATTCTGATTTTATCTTAACCAGCTCATCAATATTTGGGAACGATTCCCTACTGATACGAACTTGGAAAATCTCATAACTCGAATCACGCAAATCGATAAACATCAATTCTCCGTGGTCACGAACACTTGCTACCCAACCTGACAGCATCACTTCTTCGCTGATATTTTCTTCAGATAATTGTGAAATTTTATGCGTTCTATAGGTATCTTTTATGATAATTGGAATTTCAGGAAGCACTTCTTCTTGAATTTCTTTATTTTCAGCTACAGCTTCTTTAGAAATTTTCTCTGATGCTTCTGATTTTTCCAAAACAGCAGCAGCGCCCAATTGGTCTATAATTTGCTGACGAATTACTTTTCCGTTAGCACCTTTTCCGATAATACCCAAAATCTTGCCGACTAAAATACCTGCTTTCCCTTGGTCTCCCGCTTTGATATCATTGGCAACAGCCTCATTTTCTGAAAGTACTTTCGCAATTACTTCCTGAATTTTATCTTCGGAAATGGTATTGTCTTCAAAATATTTGTTGTAATCAAAAGTTCTATCTTTCAAATAGCCGATAATTGCATTTTGAACTAAAACAGCAGTGATTTTCTCGGCTTTGAATAATTGGAAAATTTCAATCAAATGATCAATGCTGTGGATTTCGGCATAATCATCAACTTTCAAATTATTGGCCAAAGTTTTAGCTACAAACGAAGGATCGTTAATTACCTTATTTATCGCTACAAATGTTCCCGAACGCAAAGCATCTGCCGTAAAAAACTTAGCATCTTGTGGCAATACACCTCCGTGAATTAAAATAGATTCGACTGCGAAAGGCAAAGCATCTGTATCCACTTTGATCGCTTCGATTTCCTTTTTGATGTTTACAAAAGGTAAATCCGGCTCAGAAATGAAACGGTAATCCGCTTCAAATTCTTTTTTACGCATAGTTTTGGTCTGCTTTAAATCGGCATCCCATAACACAGTTGTTTGGTCAGGTCTGAATTCTTTGTGTTCTATATAATAATTGAACTGTTTTTCTACTTCTTCTTTCAAGGCTTCGACCATAAACTTAAACGAATTCAAGTTTTTGATTTCGGTTCTTGGGTTTAAGTCATAACTATGTTTTTTGCGTAAAGACACAGAAACATCCGATTTGAACTCTCCTTTTTCAAGGTTCGCTTCAGAGATTCCTAAATTCTGAACAATACGCTGAATGTATTGCGCATAAGTCGAAGCATCTTCAATATTTCTGATGCAAGGTTCTGTAACAATTTCAATTAACGGAACACCAGCTTTGTTGAAATCGACTAACGAAATTTTCTTTTCGTGCATCAATTTCGCAGCGTCTTCTTCAATATGAACCTGAGTAAGGTTTACCGTAAATTGAGAACCGTCATTTCGGTAACAAGACACGTGTCCGTCAGGAATGATTGGATTGTGATATTGTGTTATCTGAATATTCTTTGGATTATCCGGATATTCATAATGTTTTCTATCCCAAGAGATAATTTCATTACTGAATGAGGAATCCACTGCTTTTCCAAAATAAATGGCTTTAGTAATCGCTTCTTTATTTATGGCAGGCAAAACGCCCATTTGTCCCGTACAAACCGAACATATATTTTGGTTAGGTGTTTCTATTTCTTGATTTGGACAAGAACAAAACAACTTGGTTTTGGTATTCAATCGAACGTGAGTTTCAAGTCCAATTACCAATTCTAAATCGTGGGCTTTTATCGCCGCATTTAATTGCTCCAATTCCATTATATTGTATCTTTTAAGAAGTTTGCAAATTGCAACACTAATTCATCATTATTTTTTGCTGCCGTAATTTGCAGTCCAGTACTTGTTCCTTGTGGCACAGTCAATGTTGGCAATTGACCTAAGCTAAAACCAACCGTGTAGGCATCGGACAAATACATAGCCAACGGATCTTTTAAACTGTCTCCAATTTTAGGAGGCGTACTTGGTGTAACTGGTGATAAAACGATATCTACTTCTTCAAAATCTTTGCTGAAATTTTGAGAAATCTGATCTCTTAAAGCCAAGCCTTTTAAATATATTCCTTCGGAAAAACCTTGAGATAATACTTGGTTTCCACCAACAATTCTGCGTTTCGTTTCTTCTGAAAAGTTTTCAGAACGGGTAACTGCGTAGGTATCTATCAAATTCTCCCCTTCAATACGGTTTCCATAATTGGTTCCGTCTAAACGAGATAAATTCGAAGCCGTTTCCGCCATTGCCAATGTATAATAAGTCGAAACCAAAATATCAGATTTGAAAAAATCCAATTCTTTTACTTCAATTCCTTTGGCTTTTATTTTTTCGATAGCTGCCAAGAAATCAGCTTTTATTTTAGCATCAATAGCTTCACTTTCAATGAAATTTTTAAAATAACCGACTGTTTTTATTGATGAAACACTAATCGCTTCTTCACTAATTTCGGTTGAAGCAATTGAAGTCTGATCTTTTGGATCTTTTCCACTCATTACATTCAGCACAATTCGAATATCTTCAATTGATTTAGCCAATGGACCAACGCAATCCGTAGAGGAAGCATACGCCATCAATCCATATCTTGAAACTCTTCCGTAAGTGGGTTTAAAACCGTAAATATGATTGTATCCTGCCGGCTGACGAATAGAACCTCCTGTGTCGCCACCAATAGAGAACACAGTATATTTCTTGGCAACATTTACAGCAGAACCTCCACTTGAACCTCCAGCAACCAATTCGGGATTAACGGCATTTTTTACAGCGCCAAAAATGGTATTTTCACTCGAAGAACCGTGACCAAAACTATCGCAGTTTTCTTTTACCAATGGAATGGCACCTGCATCCAATAATTTTTGAATGGCAGTAGCCGTGTAAGGTGATTTATAATTTTTCAGCAAATCAGAACTTGCGGTGGTGTAAGTTCCTTGCAACATATATACATCTTTGATCCCAAAAGGAATTCCTTCGAGCAAACCGATTGTTTCTCCATTTGCAATTTTAGCATCTACTTTAGCAGCTAATTCTAAAGCTAAAACATCTAACGTAGAATTTACAGAATTGTATGTATTTTGTTGAAGTAAGTCTAATTTTCCCTGTACTAAAGCGGTACAAGTTATTTCTTTTGACACCAATTGCTGGTGTATTTTTTTTATTTGAGATTCCATTTTATCCTTCTATAACTTTAGCAACCACTAAAAAACCATTTTTCTTGTTCGGGAAATTTTCCAAAATTAACTGTTTCTCCATAGCCGAACTTTCTATCACAACATCTTCCCTTAAATCACTTACTGACACACAATTATAATTGACATTATTAGAAGGATTATCATTTGATGATGCATTTTTAATTACATCAAATAACTGATTCACGCTCTCGGATGGCTGTGCTCCTTTAATACTCGACAAAATGTCGACTGTCATTATTTTGCTCATAATTGTATTTGGTTTTAAAGTCAAACTTTTAAGGTGGCAAATTTACGAAAGTTTTATCAGGGAATGGTGTTTTATTTTAATGATTTCAATAGTATTTTGTGAAAGAAGATGTCAATTTAACATTATGTTAGATTTGATTTCTTTGCTGTGGAACTGTGTTGAAATAGAAGTCAGTTCTGGAGAATGGAAAACTGACGAAACTGATATTATCCCATTTTCTGTTTAATCTGTTCATTTAATTCTACCGAGTCACCGTTTAACTCTTCGACTAATAAATGGACTCTTGTACAAGGATTATGAATTGCGAAATTTTTACAATTATGATTTAAAATCAACTTTTTAGCATTACTTATGGCTTGTTTTTGATTTCCATACTTTTCTAAAACAGCATACATTTCAGCACTATTCTTTGTGTAAACAAACTTTTTTGGATTTTTACTTTTAGATTGAGCAGCAATTTTAGCATTTATTTCATCTTCGATCACTCTTTTATAGTCAGATCTTGACATTGAAGTATTTCTATATTGAAAATGCAACAAATACCATAATTCAAAAGCTTCGTTTGACCAACCCACTTTTATATCATTATTCTCAGCCAATTCAATCGCTCCATTAAAATTATTGGGGCTAAAACTATCTTTATCAAAAACCACCCAAACACTATCATATTCTTGACTTGATTTATCTCTAGCTTTAATAGTTCGTTTCACTAAATCTTTAGTATTAGAACCTTCTCCCAAAGTATCAATCGTGTAAACAAATGACTTGACATTTGTTTTAAAAGACTTGAAATAATTGGGTTCAGTTTTTTCACCCTCACACACTATTAAAAAATAAACACGAACTTCTCTTGTTTTCTCTTTACGCTTCTTTTCTACTCTTGAAGTACGTTTTAAAACGGCATTATCAATTTTAATAATATTTGCCATACTATACTTCTTGAAAGTTTGAAATATATGGAATCGCACCATAACGACCTCTTATATAATCTTTCTCAAAGCTTCTATCTTTTCGGATTGTATTTCCGTCTTCATCTTTAAATTCTAACAAAGAATACATATCCGTAGCTTCAAATTCATCTTTTTCAGTAAACCAAATTTGGTCTCTTCTAAAAAGATTAGCCCCAAGTAAATTGGTGTCGTGAGTGGTAAAGATTAATTGAGCATTTTTAGGATTCGTTTCTGGATTATTAAATAGTTTAATAATTTCTTGGGTAAGAATTGGATGAAGTTTAGAATCAAGTTCGTCAATAACTATTTGAAGACCGTAATAAAGAACAAAAACTATGTAACCAGACAAATCAAATAATTTATTTGTACCCGAAGACTCTTGATCCTCCAATTTAAAATCTATATTAGATATGAACTTACCATTGCTATCAAATTTTTTATGCAGAGTACTAATCCGTTTTTTAAAACCAATTTGTGTATCATCATTAATTTTAAAATTACTAAAACCTAAATTTAAATTATTTATAAATTTTTCAATTGCAGTTTTTTGTTCTTCATTTCGATTATATAAAAAATCAGTAGCAACAACACTTGTTGAATGATCTATTCCTGATAAAATATAAAGATTTGAGAAATTCCACATTACGTTTTTTGCCACATCAATGTTGAATTGATCTGCAAGTGCTATAAACAAACCGTTATCTCTAGTTTTTGATTCCAATCCCCTTGCATCCTTAAAAACATCTGCGACACCAATTCCATCATTATTTCTAACAAAACATACTTCTTCCTTTTTAGAATTTGCATTTAACACATACATCCACTCAGTATGAACTTTATCTTCATCAATTTCAAAACCATAACGATATCGCTTATCAATTTTTAAAACATTAGAAACAACAAAAATAATTTCAAAAAAAGAAGGTTGATTTTCAGTTTCAGTATTTAATAAAAATGGTTTAGCATTTAATTTATCTGTTGAATTAAGCTTTGAAGAATTTTTGACTGTAGTAACCATAAACTCTAATGCCTTGATAAAATTACTTTTACCGCTTGAATTAGCTCCGTAAATTACTGCTGAACGAAGGACTTTATATTTTCCTTCTTTCACTACATTATCTTTGAGCTCAGAAATACTTCCTGCTTCTAAACTAAAAGTTTTTTTGTCTTTAAATGATAAAAAATTCCCGACTGTGAACTCTAATAGCATATTTATTGTTTTTTTATATTTTGAGAAAATTTCTCAAAATTATCAACAAATGTAATTATAAATATTTACAAATATGCAGATTTGAGAAAATTTCACAAAATTATAACTATGAAACTTCTTCGATTGTATAAGAGGTCGTATTAATCTCAAACGAAAACCCAACTGCATTTCCCATTAATTTATTTCCTAATGGTGATTGTGGAGAAAGAGCAATAACATTCATACCATCAACTGCAATTTTAGGAAGTGCTGCGCTTAAATAAAGGTAAATTCCATTCGCTTTGACCAAACTACCAACAATGATAGTTTTGGCAATGGTAGTAGAATCAATTTTGTCTAAAACAGCTTTTTGAGCCAATACTTCTTTCAATTTATGATTGAGTTTTTCTTGCTCAATGTGCATCATTAACAAAGCGGTTTCGTGTTTGTCGCCAGCTGAACCTTTGGCATCGTTCTTAGAATCTTCGGTCAAAGCTACAATCATATCCTTGAAAACATCGATTCTATCTTGGACTAATTGTTGGTAATGTTGGTATATTTTTTGTTTGAAAGTCATAGCTAAATTTACAACCCTGACATGGTTTTGAACCCTGTCAGGGTCGGGTCAATAAAAAATTAAAAATCAAATTTATAATTTGCTCCTAAAACCACCTGAAAACCTTGAACTGGATAATTCATCCATTTTTGATAGTTTTGATTGGCAATATTATTGGCCTTTAAAAAAAAGCTTAATTGTTCGTTGTATTTATAACCAACGTAAGCATTTACATCAAAATAACTATCCAAAGTAATCGGACTTGGAGCCACAACATAAACAATATCTGTATTTAATTTTTGATCTTTTCGTTCTCCAACAAAAAACACATTCGCTCCAGCGTACCATTGTTCAGTAATGTTAAAATCTACTTTAGCACTTAATTTTATAGAAGGTAGATTCCAAGCTTCTTGTTGAATATCTGTGGTAAAACTGCTGAAAGTTCCGTCAATACCAAAAGTCACATCCTCTGAAAAATCAGCTTTCAATTCGCCATAAAAACTAATGGTTTTCATATCGTCATAAACCACTTGTAAGGAATTGCCAAAAGCATAATTTTCATTAGTTGCATCTTCGTTATAATCGTTGCTTTTGAACAAAGCTCTATCTCTTTCGTTCACATAAGAAGCACGGAGATTATAACCAATTGTATTGGTCAATTTCCCTTTCAAACCAGCAAAAACATCATACTGTTTGTCTGTTGGTTTAATATACAAAGTTGGCGACAAATAAGGATTCCTATTAACAAAATCGGAATAGGTGTTTTGTTCTAAATTTCCTTCGGCTCCAGCGTAGAAAATCATCAAATCTCCAACCACTTTGTAGGAAGCATTGATTTGCGGATATGCAAAAATTTTGTTTTTACTGTTTTCCAAATCCCCACTATAAAATACTCCAACACCCAGATTAAATGTCCAATCATCTTCTTGCATTGCAAAGCTTGGCGCAATTCCAAAATTGGTAAAACCATATTTTATCGAGTTGGTGTTTGAGTAATTTTTCTCGAAACTTCCACTTACATAATCCACAATTACATTCGTTTTTATAGCAGTATCGTTGATATCAAATTGCAAAGAAGGTTTCACGTAAAATCTATTTTCCGTTGATCCAAAATTATCTGAAAAATGATTGAATTTAGCAGCTGCTTCTTTCAAAATACCTTCATTTATATCAATCTTACTTCCAATATACAGATTGTTATAACTGTGCTGAGGGTTGATGCCATCGATTAAATCAGCTCTATCACTTGGGACAAAAGAACTACCAAACTCGGTTGGCAATCCGTACCAATTATAGATTTGATTTTTATACCCCAAATCTAAATTCCACGATAAATCATTTTCACGAATTCCATAAGTCAAATCAATGGCGGTGTCATAAAAAGAATCATCCAATTCAACGTCTTTAATTCCGCCTTGTGAAGAAAGATGACGAAACATTCCACCCACATAATCATTGGCACCCAAATCTTGATTTACAAATAATTCAGCGTTTAAAACTCCAAAATTTCCGCCTCCAATAGTCGCGTAATTGTTGAACAAATGGGCTTGTTTTTCTTTTTCTACTCCTTCGGCTTTTCCTTTGGATGGCGTGAACGTCGAAGCTACAGGAAAGGAAAAAATATTGTACTTAATCACTTCTTTTTTGGTATTATCTGCATCGTCAAGCACAGGTGTTTCGCTGACTTTGAAAGCATCCGAAATAGTTGGCGTGTAGGGTTTCACCACATTTACGACTTCTGTTCCAATGTTTTCGTCTTTTTTAGAATCCTTTTTTTGGGCAAAAGAAAATGCAGCGGTTAGCAATAAGACAATTGTAACTATATTGTTGAAATTGATTTTCATAATTTTTATTTTGATGTGAAGCACTTTGACAAGCTCAGTGTGACAACGTTTTGAATTAATTTGTTATCGATGAATTAGTTTTAGCTTCCTCGCTTTTGATGGTATCTAACTCCGTTTGAGCTTCTGAAACTACATCTGGGAAATCCGTGAAATTTTTGATTACGCTGTCTAAAATATAAGTGGCTTGAAAACTATCTTTCAAGCCATAAAAATTCTTGGCCATCAAGATTAATCCTTTGGCTCCAAAAAATTTATAACTCGAATAATTCTTGGCTAATTTTTGAACTACTGTATTCGAATCTTCAAATTTTCCGTCTTTATTTTTGAAATAGGCATCATAATACAAGGCTTCGGCTGCTAGTTCACCTTTGGCAATGGTTTGCAATTTGGCGTAAGCCGAACGAGCTTTGGATTCATCTCCCGTTTGAATGGCAGCTCGAGCAATAATAATTTGGGCATCGCTTTTTACATTATCATCCGTTTTGGGATTTACCAAAACCTTCTCTGCATAAACAACCGAGTTGGGATAATCTTTATTACCGTAATACGATTTCATCAAATTGGATTGTGCAAAAGTTTTGTTTTGTGGAAAATCGGCTTCGTTTTCTAATCGCAATAAAACTGCAATCGCTTTTGATTTATCTTCATTTTTCAAATAAATCTGGGCCAATCTAGCCAAAGATTGTTCTGTAAATTCATTTCGTGGTTGGGTAGTAACGTATTCATAATTAGGAATAGATTTACTTTCTTGCGCATCTGAAAAATACAGTTGAGCCAAGTAGAAATTAGCTTTCAAGGAGTGAATTCCTCTTGGAAATTTAGAAACATAACCACTAAATCCAACAATGGCTTGCTTGGTATTATTTTGTAAATATTGTTTTTCGGCAGCTTCATAAGTGTCATTATCCAATTCGGCATCAGTTACGGCAACGAAATCCAAAGTGCGAACCCAAGTCGCGTATTCATCTACTCTACCGTTATCGACATAAATTAATCGAGCAGTTGAAACGGCTTCTAAAGCTTCAGGTGTTTTCGGAAAATCGGCGGCGACTTTTTTGAATTTGGCCAAAGCTAATTCATCTTTATCGGCATTGTAATACACTAATCCTTGTCGCAAAATAGCTTTAGAAGTAAACGAACTGTTTTTGAATTCTTCATTCAATTTGTCGTAGGTTTTAATCGCAAGGTCTTGTTTATTGTCGGCAACATAAGTATTTCCAAGTTCAAAATAAGCATCGTCACGGTAATCTGATTTTGGATATAATTTCAAAAAAGTGTTGAGTTCCTCGATTTTTTTATCGTTTTTGGAAACAAATCCATAAGAAATTGCTTTTTGGAAATAAGCATAATCGGCATCCACACTTTTCAATTCGATTACTTTATTATAAGCTTCGATGGCTGATGTATATTTGGAAGTCACGAATCGACAATCTCCCAAACGCAAATACGAATCGTGCAAACGAACTTTGTCGTTACTTACTTTTATCTGATTATCGAAATAATTGCCCGCTTCATCATACTCTTTCAACTTGAAATAGGCATACGCAATATTGTAATTGCAGTTTTTGTATTCAGGTGTTTCCTTGGCTTGAGTAAAACCTTGAAATTGTTTGTAACTCAAAGCTGCATTTTTGAAATCATCCAAAACATATTCGGTTTCTCCTTTCCAGAATGTGGCACGAGCAGTGAATTTGGCGTCTTTTTGTACATCTAGCGATTTTTCGAATAATGTTGCTGCTTCTTGATATTTCCCGTCGGTGTATAATTCCAAACCTCTATAAAAAGTCACTTTTTGGTACGCCAATTTATTTTCTGGTGATTTGTTTTTCTCCAATAAAACCAAGGCTTCTTTGTAATTTCTTGAGGAAATATAGGAATCAATCAACAATCTTTCGATCTCAGATTTGTTGGCGTTGTTTGGATATTTTTTCATAAAAGCCGTCAAAACATCAGGCGTACTTTGATAAGAATTTCCGATTTCATAACTCAATTTCGCATAATTCAAACTCGCATCTTCCTGTATAGCTACATCAAAATCCATTTCGGAAGCATTCTTAAAAGCGTTCAAGGCTTGTTGCTTTTTGTTTAAATTCAAATAGCTTTCGCCCAAATGATAATAGGCATTTTGAGCCACAAAATCTTTACCTGCAATGATTTTATTGAATTGCGAAATAGCGTTTTCATAATCCTTTTGCATATAATAAGCGTAACCCAATTGGTAGAAATCGGTGTTGTTCCATTTTCCTTTTTTGCCTTTATACAATTGCAAATACGAAATAGATTTGTCGTATTGTTTTAAATTGAAATAGCTTTCGCCAATGATTTTATTCAATTCTGATTGTTCTAATGCATTTGATTTTGTCATTGCTTTTGTCCCTAAATCAATTGCTTTTTGGAAATTTCCTAGTTTGAAATTCATATCCGCTTGATAATAGGACAATTTTTCCTTGTATTTTTCTTCGCCCGAAACTTCGTCAAAATACTTGGTGGCTTGCTTGTAATCGTCGCCTTCATAAGCCATAAAACCTAGATAATATTTGGCTTGCGAACCATATTCAGCAGAATTGGCGACTTTATTTAAATAGGTTGTAGCTTCTTTTTTGTTTTTGGAACTAAAAAAACTGTATCCTTTTTGGAAATTGTATTGATCGCGATTGCTATAACTCAAATTATTTTCGTCCACTTTTTCGAACCACTCCAAGGCTTGAGGATAACTGCCTTGTTTGAAATAATAATGTGCCACTTCCATATAAGCCTGATTTTGTTTTCGACTTGTGGGATAATCTGCTACGAAACGCTCCATGAGCACATCAGCACCGGGTTGATTGGTACGAATGGCACAATTAGCAACATAATAAGAGCAGTCCGATTTCAGTTCTTCATTGGTTGCAACCGACTTTACTTTGTCGAAAATGAGTTGAGCCGAAGCATACTGGTTGTCATTATATAATGAAACTGCTTTGTCGAAATCTTTGGAATCGTGGGTATAAATTGCTGATTTTTGGGCTGTAATGGTGGAAATACCAATAAAAAAGATAATAAATAAGAGCCTTGAAATTTTTTGCATTGCTATTTTGTTAGGATTTCAAATGTATTGCATTCTATAGTGTATAACGAAATGGTTTTGGGTTTTATTATAAACATCTTTTTTAACAATTTGGAAAATCAAGATTCAATTTTTTGAAATCTTTTGCAATAGCACAGAATTTATTTTGAATACAATCGTTATCTTGCTACTTTTACCAAATAAAAATTACTTGTCTTATGTCACAATCTGTATTGTCTTTAAAAAATGTAACCATCGTTCAAGGAGGAAGAACCATTTTATCCAACGTAAATCTTGATGTAAAACATGGAGAATTCATTTACATTATTGGAAAAACAGGAACGGGAAAGAGTAGTTTTATGAAAGCCCTTTATGCCGATTTGCCTTTAGCCGAAGGAGAAGGCAGTATTATGGATTTTGATTTAGTGACGTTAAAAGAAGATGATATTCCGTTTTTGAGAAGAAAAATAGGTTTTGTTTTTCAAGATTTTCAATTATTGCCCGATCGCAATGTGAAAGACAATTTACATTTTGTTCTCAAAGCAACAGGTTGGACAGATGAAACTGAGATTCAAAACAAAATTGACGAAGTTTTAGAAAAAGTTGGCGTAAAAGAATATGCTACCAAAATGCCACATCAACTCTCTGGTGGTGAGCAACAACGTGTGGCTATCGCCCGAGCTTTACTCAATAATCCGGAAATAATTCTTGCCGATGAACCCACCGGAAATTTGGATCCTCAAACCAGTGTTGAAGTTCTTGAAGTTTTGAAAAAAATTAATGCTACTGGAAAAACAGTCATTATGGCGACTCACGACTATGCTTTGTTGATGAAATTCCCATCTAAAACATTAAAATGTGAGGACTCAAGCCTTTTTGAGGTCGTTCAAAAAACGGTCTAATGCTTTCCATACTCATTCCAACCTATAATTATAATGTAGTTCCTCTAGTTTTGGAATTGCAAAAGCAATGTTTGGAATGTAAAATCCATTATGAAATTCTTGTTTTTGATGATGGTTCGAAAGGTTTTCTTGACGAAAATCAGAAAATTAACAGTCTAGAGAATTGTCGTTTTGATGTACTAGAAAAAAATATTGGTCGAAGTGCTATTAGAAATTTATTAGCAAAAAAAGCCAAATTCAATAGTTTACTTTTTCTTGATGCTGATACCATTCCCATTCATAATCATTTTATAAAAAGTTATGTTGCCCAAATAAATGAGGATGAAAAGGTGGTTTATGGTGGCATTGAATATCAAAAAGCTAAACCGAAAAAAAGTCAGGTTTTACGATGGAAATATGGTCATTCGAGAGAAGCACTTTCGGTTGAAAAACGCCAAAAAAATCCCTATTTGTCTTTGTTGACCTTAAATTTTTTAATTCATAAAAACATTTTTAAAAAGGTTTCTTTTAACGAAACTATTCCCAATTTAAGGCACGAGGATACCTTGTTTTCGTATAATTTGATGGAGAAAAAAATTAAAATTATACATATTGAAAACCCGGTTTTTCATTTAGGATTAGATGATTTTGAAGTTGCTATAAAGAAAGAAAACGAATCTATTTTGGGTTTGAAATATCTTATTGACCACGAATTATTACCAACAGATTATGTCCGACTTTCAAAAATAGCCACGAAAATTGATAAAATGAAACTCAACTTTGTTTTTGCTGTATTTTATAAAATAACAAAGTCCTATTTTCTTAAAAACCTATCAAGTAAAAATCCCTCCTTATTTATTTTTGATTTGTATCGGCTGGGGAATTTGTGTAACTTAAATTATAATTTTTAATTGATAAAAGTTTATTAAAAAGTTCATTCCATTTTTTCATAATTTCATCAACATTATACTTTCTAACACTTTCGTTTGCTTTCTTTCCCAATTCTAATCGTAAGTTTTTATCTTCAATTAATAAGACTACTTTTTCTACAAACAAATCTATATTGTTGTCTTCAATTAGAAATCCATTTCCATTATTCTCAATAATTTGACCCGGCCCAATGGGACAATCATAGGCTATACATGGCAAACCACAATCCATTGCTTCAATAAGCACCATTCCAAATGCTTCTGACCGAGAAGTCATCAAAAAAACAGAAGCTTGTTTTAACCTACTTTGAATTTCAATTGTTGGAGCAATAAAATTGACGTTTTTTGATATTTTCAAACTTTCAGCCATTTTTTGATACTGTAAATCAGAATCCCATTGACCGTAAATATCTAAATTCCAATCTGGATAATTTTCTAGTACTTTTTTCCAAATCAATAACAATCGATCGATGCCTTTTTCATAACTGTGTCTGCAAACAGCTATTGCTTTTTTATTTTCTAAAGCGGCCAGATTTTGCGATACAAAACTATTTGGATTTGAAATCACTACGCTATTATTTATTTTCCACTCTTTACTTCCTGCTTCAGTTTCAAAAATAAATTTATCAAATTTTGTGGCAGTTATTTTTTTTAAAAATTGAACTGCTTTAGCTCTAATAGCACTAAAGTAACCGTTATCTAATATTTTTTTAAGGGAAATTGAAACGTGTGTTTCGAAAATTATTGGCGTTTTAATATTTACAAACCAAGGTATAAAAACCCACATAACCGCATCACAAACAATAATAATATCTGGTTTTTTATTAGAAATTAATTTTCTAATGAAACGGAAATAATTCCACGAAAAGAGGAGTTTATTTTTGGAATTTTCAAAGATTTCCCATTCAATTTTTGAACTAAAATTATAAAAAAAACCTGATTTGGCAGTGTTTTCGGTAAGAATGCAAACTTCATAATCCAAAACAGATACAAGATAATTGGCCTTCAAAGAAACAACTCGAGCTATTCCACCTGAGTTTGTTATATCTGGAGTTATATATAAAATTTTCATTTTTTTGAAACCAAAAATTCATCAAAATCTCTTATATAATCTTCTTCAATATAATTTGTTGAAGCTAAAACTAAACAAACAGCTCCTGAAGAAAAATTTTCTAATTCACGCCAAGTATTGTTTTTTATAAGCAATCCTTTGTCAGGCTTATTTAAAGTAATTGTTGTGGACGAAATTCCATCTTTAAGAACCACATCAAAACTTCCAGAAATTGCAATCAATACTTGTTGTAGTTTTTTATGAGAATGACCACCTCGAATCGATGAACTAGGAATATCGTAGAGATAATAGACTCTTTTTATATTGAATGGAATGACATCATTTTCAATAACAGCAATATTTCCTAAACTGTTTTCAATTTTAGGTATTTCAATAATTTCAAATTTCATACTTCTCTATCGGTTTTGTTCTAAACATCATCAATTTTCATCAAATTTAACCATTGTTTTCCAATATTATCTAAAGAAAATCGCTGAATACTTTCAGAAGCATTTATTTTGCAATAATTATATAAATCTACATCTTCAATAAACAAATTCATCGCCACGGTCAGTTTTTCTAAATTTTGATTTTCTACAAGAATTCCATTTTTTTTATCAATAATAATTTCTCGTGGTCCAGTGAGACAATCAAAGGCTATTACTGGTGTGCCGCAAGCTAGTGATTCTAAAAGAACATTTGGCATTCCTTCATTCAAACTACTCAAAACAAAAAATTTTGCGTTTTTTAAATATTTAAAGGGATTCACTTGAAATCCTAAAAGATGCACATACTTTGAAACATTATTTTCTAAAGCAATTTTTCCTAATGGCTCTTTATTTCCTAGACCCAAAATAACTAGATGAATGTTTTTTTCCGGCAAAAGTGAATTAGCATAACTCAAAATCAATTTGTCGAATTGTTTTATATTATCGACATATTGCCCAATTCCTATTATGTATTCAAAATCAATATCAACGGCTTCATTACACTTTGTATTGACTTCTTCTAAATTGATAGGATTCGGGATAGTGATCAAATTATTTAATTGATATTGCTCTTCCAAGAGTTCTCTTATTTGATTTACAATAGCTACCGTTGCATAAGTCTGATTGTAAATCAATCTAGTCAGCCAAGCACTTTTTGGCATATAATAGTCTATCAAAAAGCTATGAACCGTCAAAATAGTTTTTGTTTTGTAGATAAATCTAGCTATGATAAGTTCCTGAATAATCTTATTTCTAGGGCGAAAATCAATAATAAAATCAAAATCTTTTTCTTTTAAATATTTCCGTAAAAACTGCAACCTCTTAAATTTGTTGGCAAATCCATTACTTTTATCTTTCTGCAAACCCATATTTACCAATTTGCCAGAATACGGATAAGTTACGCCATCCAAGACAATTATATTATGAACTTCTATACCCATTTTATCAAAAAAAATAGATAAATTAGCCATGACTTTTTCGCCACCACCTTTACTCAAACTAAATCCAACTAATGCTATTTTATATTTTTTAACAGACAAAATTATTTTCAATTTATTATTTTCGCTTCAAATATAACCATTATTAAAAAATAATGCCGAACAATCCACTCGTTACTGTTATTTGTTTATGCTACAATCAAGAAGCCTATGTTATTGAGAGTTTAAATTCTGTTATAAACCAGTCTTACCCATTTATTGAATTAATTATAGTTGATGACTTTAGCACAGACAATTCAAAAAAAACAATTATAAAGTGGCTTGAAAAAAATCCTGAAATTCTATTTATTACCAATGAATCTAATCTAGGAATTACTAAATCATTCAATAAAGCTTTTGAATTTGCCAAGGGAAAATACATCATCGATTTAGCGGCAGACGACGTTTTATTAGATAATTGTGTAGCAAGTCAGATTAATGCGTTTAGTACTAGCTCTTTCAAAAACCTTGGTGTAGTTTACGGCAATGCCGAACTAATTTCAGAAACCGGCTCGTTTGATTCCTTCTATTTTCCCGTAAATGCTCAAAAAAAAGTAATCCAAAAAAGAATCACTGGTGATATTTACGAAAATGTACTTTCTGATTTTTATAGTATGTGTTCCGTTTCTGCTATGATAAAAAAAAGCGTATTAGATCATTTGGGAGGTTATGATGAATCGCTTGCTTATGAGGATTTAGATTTTTGGGTAAGAGCTTCTCGTATGTATGAATTTGATTTTATTGACGAACCCATAATGCAAAAAAGAATAGTTACTCATTCCTTAGCTGCTAACTTCTATAAAAAAAATGATTCTAGAGCTAAAAAAATTGACTACTCAACCTACTTAATATTAAAAAAAGGAATAAACCTAAACCGAAGTAAAAAAGAAGATTTAGCCATTCAAAAAAGGATTCATAATGAAATTATGCATTGTTTAAAAAATAGAAACTATGGGTTGGTTTGGAGAAATTTAGAGTTACGAATTATATTGGCTTGGAGAAAAAAATTTAAAAATTATACTTTATAAATACGATTTACAATCCCATCTTTATTTTAAACTTTAAAACCAATTCCCAAACCTCTTCTAACTCTTCTAACTTTAATAACCAACAGATAAACAGATAGGTTACAAATCCAATTAACGTTCCTAAAAATAGTTGCAATACTAAATTGTCTATAAAATTAGACATCACAAAAACAGAAATTGCCATACCTATTGAAGCAACAAAAAAAGGCAACATATCTTTCAATTGCTGAATTGGTCCATAACCATAGAGCTTTCCAGGAAGATAGGCGTTCATTAAAAAAGCAAGTGCCGATGTAATCACATGGCCAATTATCATGGCTTTCACTCCAAGTGGTATTGTAATCACCATAGCCACTATTGTCAATGGCAATTTAGACAAATCTACTTTTAAGAATAAATCTGAACGACCGACTGCATTTAATAAATTCATATTGATAGCACTCATTGGATAGAAAATACGGGCAAAAACCATCCATTGCAAAAGTGGAATTAATGAAGTCCATTTATCGGTAAGTAATAATAGGACAATGGGTTTTGCAAGCAAAGCAATCAGAGTCATTAACGGAATAATAAAAAAAGCCGACATACGAATCAACCTGCTATAAATAGAAACTAGCTTCTCTTTATCGTCCTGTACTGCTGTGAGAATTGGAAATGTAGCTTGTAGTACAACACTAACAATTGTCCCCGCGGAAAGATCTGCAAAACTCTTAGCTTTTGTATAATAACCTAATGAAGCCGTTGGATAAAATTTACCCAAACAAATATTATAAACATTATTTAGGATTTGAGCATATAGTCCCGCAATCAAAAGTTTTGATCCATAACCGAATAAGGATTTAAAAGAAGTCTTGGAAAAAGCAATAGAAGGACTCCAACTGCTAAAAACCCATAAAGAGGCTGACGTAGCAAATGATCCAAGTAGGGTTTGAATTACTAACGCCCATACTCCATACCCACTTTTTGCAGCAATTACCCCAAAAATTCCCCCTGCAACCATTCCTATGACATTACTTTTGGCAATAGACTTAAAATCAATGGCAATTGTCAATTTAGTTCGTTGCACTATTGCAAGTGCTATTATAAGTAAGTTCAATCCTAACACTCTTACCAAATCAGTTAATTGGGGTTGGTTAAAAAACGATGAGATATAAGGTGCTGATAAAAATAATAGTAAATAAAAGAAACTACTTACGCCTAAATTGAATACAAAAACGGTCGAAAAATCAATGTCTGTACTATCTTGACGTTGAATTAAACCCACGCCCAAGCCGCTTTCAATAAAGGTTTGTGAAAGAGCAATAAAAATGGCTAGCATTCCTATTAAACCAAAATCCTCGGGTAGCAAAATTCGAGCAAGCAAAATACTCACGACAAATTGTCCAAATTGAACAGCAAATTTATCAACAGCCGACCAAATTATTCCTTTAGTTGCAGTTGATTTTAGTGATGTATTGTGCATTTAAAAAAATTAAAAAATTTTGTATTTATATTTTATTGAAAGTAAATTATCTAAATATTTCATTTTCTAAATAATTCAATATGTTTTCAGATGCTGACAAACCATTTTTTTGCAAAAGAGTATTTCGAACAAAATTATTACGCTCTACTTTCATCGAATCATTTTCATTTAACACAACATTTTCAATAAAATCTATCAGTTGTTTTTTGTTTCTAGATTGATAATGTACAGCTAATGCTTTTTCTCCATAAATACTCCAATACTCCATAATCGATTCGTTTCGAATCATAAAAAGGGATGGTTTCCCAGTAATAAGGTATTCTGACATAAAGGAAATACTATCGTGAATGAGTGCATCAGAAGTCAAAAAAAGATCTGTATATGGACCATTTCCATACTGACCATTCTCTAAGTTTACCCACTTATTGAAATAAATATCCGTTTTTTCTTTGCCCCAATTTGGATCCTTTTCTAATTTAATTCTTAATAAAGGATGTGGATTAAACGTAATTTGTATTTTATCCTTATAACTAGCTGCCACTTCTAGAAAAAAATCATAATATTCTAAAAAATTAGACCCTTTATTTAATTCGTGCATTAAATGATGTGGAGTCCATATAATTCTTTTTAAAGCTGGATTTTTATTTTTCCAAACCTCCTTTGGAGTTGCGGTTGTCAAAAGTGGGTCAAATCCTGGAAAGCCTGTTACAACTCTGTTACTTCCCTTGTTTCTTTGTTTTTGAATTGCTATTTCTTTATGAATGGACGTTTCTGTAAAAATTTTCCAAACTAGATTGTGAAAACCTAGAATATGGTCAAGCTCATAATTAATAGTCGAAACACCGTAAGGAACATAGCAGGTTAAGGTTTTTGCAAATTGATTTATATAATATCTGTAATCTTGTAAACCTTCATGTGGATTTGTGAAAAAAACTATATCCGGAGAAAAGGTGTTTTTAATATCTAAATATTCACCTGTTTCATTATCATATGTTTTAATAACGTTATAGCCTTTGTTTGAAAAAGCCTCGAAGGCTTTGTCCATTTCAAACAGCATATTTTCAATACCAAAATTTACAACTGGGCAAACAAATACTTTAGGTTCAAATCGTGGATGCTGCAACATTAAATCATAAAGTACATCATATTTCCAAACCGATTCATGATTTAAAAAGAAAGCCACTTTTACAGTTTCCTTTTTCCTAATGATTTCAAGTGCTTTACGATGTCTTTTTGGTGCTCTATAAATTAAATAAAAAGCGTACAAATTTCTAAATCCTAAAAAATTATACACCCTGATGAGCGATATCCAAATTGTTTCAGGAATATAGCGCTTAATAGTTAATTTTAATTCGTGTATTTTTACAAAATCCATTTAATACTGATTTAAAATTGAAACAATAAAATCAACTTCCTCCTTTGTTAATACAGGACTTATAGGCAAACTCAAAACTTCACTGTGGATTTTTTCGGTTATTGGAAAAGACAAATGATTCCAAGCAGAAAAAGCTTTCTGTTGATGAGGAGGAATTGGATAATGAATCATCGTTTGAATTCCGTTTTCTAATAAATACTGTTGCAATTCCTCTCTTTTTTCGGTTCGAATGACAAACAAATGAAACACATGATTGTCGGACAAATCCCAAAATGGCAAAGTAATTTTATCATTTTTTATTTCTGTCAAATAGCGTTTAGCAATAGATTTTCGAATCGAATTTTCAGCATCTAAATGAGGTAATTTTACATTTAAAAAAGCGGCTTGCAATTCATCTAATCTGGAGTTTACACCAATAAATTCATTTTGATATTTGGCTTCCGAACCATAATTTCTTAGCGACTGAATAACTTTTGCTAATTCGGAATTATTAGTAACAACCGCGCCTCCATCTCCCAAAGCACCGAGATTTTTTCCTGGGTAAAAGCTAAAAGCAGCAGCATTCGCTAAATTTCCTGCTTTTCTGAAATCTGAAATGACTCCGTGCGCTTGAGCGGCGTCTTCAACAACAATCAATTTTTTTAGTTGAGCAATTTCAGTAATAGCATCCATTTCGGCCAATTGTCCGTAGAGATGAACTACTAGAATAGCTTTGGTTTTTGAAGTAATTTTTTCAAGAATTAAATCAGGATTAATGTTATAAGTTTCCAACTTGGGTTCGACCAAAACTGGAACCAAATCGGCTTGCATAATAGCGAGAATACTAGCGATATAAGTATTCGCAGGAACAATAACTTCGTCTCCTTTTTGGAGTTTTCCCAGTTGAATATAGCCTTTGAAAATCAAAACCAAAGCATCAAAACCATTACCAACTCCAACGCAATATTTTGTGCCACAATAATCGGCAAAATTAGTTTCAAATGCAGCGACTTCATTGCCCAAAATATACCAACCACCTTCTAAAACCGATTTCAATTTATCTTGAAATGCAGCTTCATACCGAGCGTTTATTTTTTTTAAATCTAGGAATTTTATCATTTTAAAACGTTGCCTAATAAACTATAATTTGAAGTTTCCACCTCATAAAAATCCTGCACGATTGTACTCGAACCAAAACTCTCTTTCCAATATGACAATCCATTATTTAACTTTCGCCCTTGGTTTTCATTAGAAATTCCAAAATCAAAGAAACGTTTATTTTGGAAAACTTGGGTAATTAAATGATGGAATAAGAAGTCCAGCCCTCCCAATTCGTTTTTGTCTTCTTTACCCGAAATATATTGGCTATGAGCTACAGTTGAAGTTTCGAAAATAGTAGTTCCAGCCACAATAATTCCATTTTCATACACATTAAATTGACGAATGTTTTCAGGAAATAAGGCTTTCAACTTTGTTATTTCTTCTAAACTGTGAACGGGTTTTGCCTGGTGTTTTTGGGCTAAATTTGGAATTAATATTTCGTTCCAAAAATCTTCAAAATCATCCACTTCTTTTATTCTAAAATCATACGAAATTCCTTTTTGAATACTTCTTTTTCTGAGTTTTGACAAATTATTTTGCTGCGACAAATCCAAAACAGCCAATGCATCTCTGCGTAGTAATTGGGCTTCCGCCAAAAACAAAGCATAATTCAATTCTTCGGCTGGTTTTTGATGATAAATGGAAGGAATTAATTTTAATTGCAATTTCTCCTTTTTATTGGCATTCAAAAAAGATAAAACACTTTTAAAAATTGCAATAACCGAAGCCAATTTCACTTTCTCATTATAGACTAATCCACCATAACTCAAGCCTTGATGCGAAAAAACCTCATTACCAACCACATTGGCAGGAAGGACAGCCACCCATTTTTCGCCATCCAAAACGACCAACGAATAATCCTGAAATCTATCGGAATGATATTCCATAAAATCACGATGAAATAGGAAAGTGGCATTTTTGGCTTGGCCAATAAAAGCATTCCAATCGGTATAATCGTTTTTTTCGTATCGTTTGACAGTGTAGTTTTTCACTATTTTGATTTTGACTTTGTGAAATTAAGCATTTTTTATTTATAACTTAAAGGAGGTAAATGCCATTTGAATTTTACCGCCATCAATCGCACCGAAATAATGAATAAAGAGGTTGCTAAATACAAAACATCCGAATCCAAATTTAGTTTTTTAAGCATAAAAAAAACAATTCCTCCAAAAATACAAATTGTTGCATAAATTTCCCTTCTGAAAATAACGGGAATTTCAGTACACAAAATATCTCGAATCACGCCTCCAAAACAAGCAGTCATTGTTCCCAATGCAATACAAATAACAGGATGCAAACCTATGTTGATTCCTTTTTCAAGGCCAATCAAGGTAAAAACTCCTAGCCCAATGGTATCGAAAAAAAACAAAGAAGTCCGTAATCGATCAAATTTTTTTCTAAAAATAATGGCCAAAATAAATCCAATAACAATCACATACACATAATTCACATCAAGCATCCATCCTACTGGTGTTCGCCCAATCAGGATGTCACGCAAAGTTCCTCCTCCAACTGCCGTCACAAAAGCAATAATAAAAACACCGAAAGGATCCAGCTTTTTACTCATAGCAGTCAATGCACCCGACATAGCAAATGCCATCGTGCCAATGATGTCCAATAAATGAAACATATTTTTTTGATTTTTAATAAAACTATTTCTCTGGCAAACTGCCAAAAAAATAACCTTACATATTTTGAGTATAAAAATTATAATCTTTCAAAATGGTCTTTATAAAATCAATTTGAAAGCCTGATTGATTTTTTATTCCAGTTACACTTTCTATTTTTTTGGTTAACTTATCAATGGTTTCAAAGTCATTTTTGTTTTCAGCAACCAGAAAAGTATCTTTTATAATTCGCATATCATTGTCCGATAGTTTAATAACCAATGGATAAACAGGCACATAAGCTTCCCCTATTTCTTCGAGAATTGTACTGTCAATTGAGATATTGTTTTTTAGCGTGATTACAGCCGTTCCAGCAGCCACATCACCCATTCGTTGCGTTTTGCTGTTGACTATCATTGCAACTAATCCAATTAATCCTCCAAGCATATTGTTTTCGACAATTCTAAAAAGCCAACGAATTAGGTAATCGCCGAAACTGGCTTGATAACCATCAATTTTTACGACTTTTATTTTTACCAATTTTTTTCCAATGGTTTGTCCTTCAAAAATGCTTTCGAGCGCCACAGAATAAATCATAACAGGGAAGAAAAATAGTATTATTACAGACATTCTGGACCACATATCAACTCGATCCAACATATTGCCAATACCCAACAAATAAAAAAAAACATAAGCAACAACTATAATATATGCAATCTTAATGAAGAAATCCAATAAACTAGCCCACATTCTCTCGCCAACTGAAGCAGCCTTAAAATTTATTCTAACATTTTGTGTTGTATTTATAGATAATTCTGACATATTCCTTATTTTAGCACTCGTATGAGAGAAATTGCGTTTATAAAAATCAATAAAGAGAAATGGCTTGAATTTGAGCAAGCTATTTTTGGTAAAGCTAAAAAAAATCCTGATGAAATGGCAAATTTATACATTCAATTAATGAATGATTTATCTTATGCCCAAACGTATTATGCCAAAAGCAAAACCGTAGTTTACTTAAACTATTTAGCTTCACAGATTTATCAAAAAATTTATAAAACCAAACGAACGGAAAGCAATCGATTGGTGTATTTCTTCAAAACCGAAGTACCGTTACTACTTTTCGACTATCGCAGGTATTTGGTGTATGCTTTTGTGTTGTTTTTTGTGACTGTTTTTATTGGAGCTGTTTCTGCCCGATACGATGCCGATTTTGTTCGGTTAATCCTTGGTGACAGCTATGTCAATACAACTTTGGAAAACATCAAGAAGGGAAATCCCGTTGCCATTTATAAATCGGGAAGCAATTGGGGGAGTTTCATCGGCATCACGTTCAATAATTTGAAGGTGGGAATGATGTGTTACATTTTTGGAATTTTTGGTGGTATTGGCACTTTTTATATTTCGTTGCAAAACGCCATTATGTTGGGATCTTTCCAATATTTTTTCTTGCAGCAAGGTGTTTTTTGGAAAAGCGTTCGAGGTATTTGGATTCACGGAGCGATGGAAATTTTTGGCATCGTGATTGAAACTGCTGCGGGTTACATTCTGGGTGCTTCCATCCTATTTCCTAAAACCTATTCGAGAATGAATTCCTTTAAAATTGGTTTCAAAAACAGTTTCAAAATATTCTTGAGTACCGTTCCTTTCACCATTGCAGCGGGTTTTCTCGAAGGCTTCATCACCCGCTATTCCATTGATATGCCAAACTGGTTGAGCAGTTTCATCATTTTGTTTACCTTGGCAATTATCTCTTTTTATTACCTGATTTATCCTTTTATTGTTCACAAAAAAACACAAGCTATCTAATGTTCGAACTCTATAAAAAACGCGATTTAAGCGCCAATTTCTCCGACACCACAACTTTTTTCAAATCTTTTGGAAAGCATTATTTTAAAAATTATTTGGTCATCAACGGCATATTCTTGATGGTATTGGTGGTTTTAATTTATTTCATTTCCAAAGTGTATATGGAGTTGCTTTTCTCTGGAATATCTAATGCACAGAATAATCCAAACTACCTGATGGCTTATTTCAACAATAATATTTCGATGATAATTGGAAGTTTTGCTATTACTTTTCTACTCATTGTCATTTTGTCGATGCTCAACATTAGTTTTCCTGTTATTTATTTAAAACTGTTCGAAAAAAACAATAGCGATAACTTTGAAACCCAAGAAATCATCAATGGTTTGAAAGCAAATATTGGAAAAATGATTGTGTTTTTTCTGGGAAGTCTTTTCATCATACTGCCACTAGCTATCATCATTTTTGGTTTACTTTTTTTACTTTGTTTTATACTCATTGGGATTCCGTTGATTATTATTGTTGGCTCGGCTTTTATGTCGTGGATTACCTTGTCTTATTATGAATATATTCTGAAAGATATTGGTTATTTTACGGCTTTGGCCAATGGATTCCGTTTGGTCAAACAACAATTTTGGACTATCGTCGGAACCACTTTTCTTATGATGATGCTAACCCAAATTATACAAGGATTTATCACGATGATTCCTTATGTGTTGAGCCTGATTTGGATGTTTGTTTCTACCAAAAACCTTCAAGAAACTGGCTCACAAACCGATACTTTTTCTACAATGGGAATTCTCTTGGCCGTGATAATGGTGTTTTCAGTCTTGTTGAGTTACATTTTCAACAATTTTATTCTCGTCAATCAAGGGCTTATTTATTATGGTTTGCAGGAAGAAAAGGAAAATAATTCCACCAAAAGTCAAATTGATTTAATAGGCACTGACATTGAATAAACTAATTATACTTATTCTTTTTTTCTTTTGTTCAACTATTGGAGCACAAGATTCCTTGGCTGTAGCCAAAAAAGAAAAAATCGTTTTTACCGAAAAAGATATCGTTGTCGATTCGGCTTTTGTAGCACTAAAACCTTTTGCCCAAAATTTCAAAAAGAAGTACACTGAAAAGGAATTCATCTACGAATTCAAAACGCCCGAAAAAAATGCTTGGGATCGGTTCAAGGAATGGTTAGCCAACTTCTTCAAAAATATTTTCAGCTTTACCGATAGCAAATCGGCAGTAAATTTTGTGGATATTTTACTAAGAACTCTCGCCATTCTTATTGTTCTTGCGGTAATTTATATGATTGTAAAAGCCATAATGAACAAAGAAGGACAATGGATTTTTGGTCGAAATTCCGATAGAAAAATAATTAATTACGACGAAATCGAGAAAAACCTCCATTTGGTTGACTTCGAAAAACTCATTCAAAAGAGTCTAGAATCGGGTGAAAATCGATTGACGATTCGCTATTATTACCTTTGGATGCTTAAGAAAATGTCCAACAATCAAATCATCGAATGGGATGTCGAAAAAACCAACTCGGATTATCTTTATGAAATAAAAGACGAAGCCCAAAAAGAGGATTTTGCCTATTTGTCGTATTTGTACAATAATATTTGGTACGGCGAATTCGAATTGGACGAGAACACTTTTACAAAAGCCAGAACCGCTTTCGAAAAATCAATACAAAAAATCAACAATGGATAAAACGCTGAAAGTCTATATCGCCATTTTGGTGTTGCTCATTGCGGCTATTGTTGCTATTGACAGTAATCGTCCGAAACCCATTGATTGGACACCAACCTTTTCCCTGAAAGATAAAATTCCTTACGGAATGTATGTTTTCGACCAAGAAATTAGCTCTCTTTTGAAAGGTCAAAAAATCAGGAAATTCAACACGACTCCGTATGAATATTTCGATAGTAAATTTGACTATGACACGCTTGTAAATGATTACCGAGTAAAAGGAACTTTTCTCAGCATTTCCAGAATGGTGGATTTCGACAAAGAATCGGTTACCGAAATTTGTACGTTTGTCAATCACGGAAACAATGCTTTTATCAGTTCCGAAATGATGCCGAATGCCTTGCTGGACAGTTTGAATTTAAAGATGGACAGTGATTACAACTATTCGGACAGCATCTACAATTGGGTCGCCAACAAAAAATTGGGCAATCAAAAATATAAAATCACCGAAGGCGTCAACAACAATTATTTCTCCAAAATCGACACTCTGAACACCACTGTTTTGGGCTATCAAAACGGCGACAGCACCAGAGTCAATTTCATAAAAGTCAACTATAAAACGGGTGTGTTTTATTTGCATACCCAACCTGTGGCGTTTACCAATTTTCATTTATTGAAAGGAAATCATCACGAATATGCCGAAAAAGTCTTGTCTTATATCCCAGAAGGAGAAGTGTTTTGGTGTATCCAAAATCAAACTGGAGAAGTAATTTCCGATTCGCCAATGCGTTATATTTTGAGTCAACCTGCGCTAAAATGGGCTTGGTATATTTTCTTGATTGGAATGCTGGTTTTCATCTTTTTTAACGCCAAACGAAAACAAAGAGTCGTTCCTATCATCAAACCACTTGCCAACACCACCATAGATTTTACCAAAACCATCGGGAATTTGTATTATCAAGAAGGCGACCACAATAATATAATAGATAAAAAAATCATCTATTTTCTGGAAAAAGTTCGAAACGAATATTTGATTGACACCCATAAATTGGATGATGATTTCATCAAAAAATTACACCATAAATCAGGAAAAAAATTAGATGATATTCAAAATGTAGTGTCCTTGATAAAGGCGTATCGAAAAAATAATTATATGAGCATTGAAGATGATTTGCTACAAATTAATAATGCCATTGAAAAAGTGATGAATTAAAAAACAAAAAATTGAAACACATAGAAACATAGATTTTATGCATAAAAAAGAATACAAAAGGAAATACATTTCTTTCACATAGCTATGTGTATTTATATAAAGTGAAACGCCTTTTTAGGTTTTCAAAATCTATGTTTCTATGTGTTTAAAAAATCAAGACCAACTTTAAAAAATTATGGAAGAAATAACCAACTCTGAAAATCCAACCGAAAACGTAAATTTTCAATCTCGAATTAATTTAGAACCGCTTTTAGCGAGCATCAACACCATCAAACAGGAACTCGGAACTGTTATCGTGGGGCAAAGCAAAATGATCGATCAATTGTTGGTCGCCATTTTGTCCAACGGGCACGTTTTGCTTGAAGGCGTTCCCGGTGTTGCCAAAACGATTACGGCAAAATTGCTGTCCAAAACCTTGAACATTGGCTTCAGCCGAATCCAATTTACGCCCGATTTAATGCCATCAGACATTTTGGGAACCTCGGTTTTCGACCTGAAAAAATCGGAATTCGAATTCAAGAAAGGGCCAATTTTTTCCAACTTGATTTTGATTGACGAAATCAATCGTGCTCCGGCCAAAACCCAAGCCGCTCTTTTTGAAGTAATGGAAGAACGCCAAATCACCATCGATGGGACTACTTATGTTTTGGACACGCCATTTTTGGTCATTGCCACCCAAAACCCTATCGAACAAGAAGGAACTTATCGTTTGCCGGAAGCGCAATTAGACCGTTTCCTCTTTAAAATTTCCATCGATTATCCAAAAATGGATGAGGAAATTATGATCATCCAAAGAGAACATACGCTGCAAAATCAAGGAAAACTCGACAACATCAAAACCTTGCTTTCTTCGGAAGAAATCAAGCAGTACCAAGCCTTGGTCAAACAAATTATCGTGGAGCAAAACTTGCTGGAATACATTGCCAAAATCGTGATTAACACCCGTGAAAATGCCTTTTTGTATTTAGGTGCTTCGCCACGTGCTTCAATAGCGATTTTGAATGCCGCCAAAGGTTTTGCAGCGATTCGAGGACGTGATTTCGTAACACCAGAAGACATCAAAGAAGCTGCGATTCCTGTTTTGCAACACCGTGTTATCGTAACGCCAGAACGCGAAATGGAAGGAATTACGAGTATTGAAATTATCAAACAGATATTGGAAAGCGTGGAGATTCCGAGGTAGGTTAAGTATCAATTACGAATTACGATAAAAAAGGTCGTTGAAAATAATAAAAAAAAACCATATGTGTATTTGTAACCTCTTCGAATGTATTCAAGATAATTTTAAGGATTTTGTAAATATCTGCTTTTGGATTTTTACTTGCACTTTAGCCTATAAAACATACGTGAATGCAAAAAAAACACTTTTTAATCCTATCAGAAGTGAAATGGTTAAATATCAAATGAAGGCGATAACTGAATTCATAGATAACCATACTTCTAAAGGTTTTAATTTAGATTTTTCAATTGATTACCTAAACCTTGTGAAAATTAATTTTGACACTGATTATCTTATTGAAATTTTGACAAACGAATATAAATCCGAAAATCATTATTTTGATGATATTGAAAATGCAAGACTTAATTATTGCAAAGAAAATTTAGCTGGACTATTTGAAATAGTAAAAGAAAATAATAAACTATCTTTTGACTCAATAATAATTGGTGATTTCGATTCCACTAAACAATATACACAAACAAAAATTATTAAATCAAAAGAAGAAACTAATAAAGAGTTGAGTTTGCAAAGATTCTATTTTACCAAGAAATTTTATCTTTTATACTCTGACTTAATAAATCTTGAAACTAATCCTTTTATACCTAAAGAAATAAAACTTGAACTTAAAAACACAACAACTAATATTTTAAAAAATATACAAATTCTGTACACAATTTTATCGATGTATATTTCTGAACAAAAACCTACTATATATCAAGAAGTACTATCGGAATTTAATAATCAAAAAATCAGTCACGATGATGACCTTAAAAAATTGCGTGAAGTAATAACCAAATATTTTAAAGTAAATATAGTATAATGTCCCAAGCAAAACCTAATATTCATTGTATCAACAGAACAAAAAACAAAATCCTTTAAAAAAAAACATATTAGACAACTTTGACAAAGTTAAAACTTTGATTAACAAAAACGATAATTCTTAAGTTTTTCAGATTCAAAAAAACTATGAAACTACTAAAAAGTTTATACATCAACAATTTCTTTTTCTATGCGCTTTTGGGCGTGGTGGGATTGTTCGTTTTGGCCTTTATATTTCCAGCCTTGTACAACGCCACTTGGTATGTATTGTTGGTGTTGTTGACTTTTTTGGTTTTGGATGTCTTGATTTTGTTTTTTACCAAAAACGGCATCGAAGGCAATCGAATGATGTCCGAAAAATTGTCCAACGGCGATGAAAACGAAATAAGAGTGGGCATCAAAAACTATTATACGTTTCCGATTTCGGTAAAAATAATTGACGAAATTCCCTTCCAATTTCAGGTTCGAAATTTTGAAATCAAGCAAAAAATCAAAGCTTCTTCTGAAAAAGAAATCCAATATTATTTGCGTCCTACCGAGCGTGGCGAATATGTTTTCGGGAATTTGAATGTGTATGTATCTTCACCTTTATTTCTAATTTCGAGACGATTCCAATTCGATAATCAAAGAATGGTGCCGACTTATCCGTCTTACATTCAGCTGCGAAAATACAGTTTGATGGCTTTTTCCAACAATTTGTTTCAATATGGCATCAAGAAAATCAGGAGAATTGGCCACACGATGGAGTTTGAACAAATCAAGGAATACAATCAAGGCGATGACATCAGAACCCTAAATTGGAAAGCCACCGCCAAGAAAAATGCCTTGATGGTCAACCAATTTCAAGACGAAAAATCGCAATCGGTTTATATGATTATAGACAAAGGCCGTGTGATGAAAATGCCTTTCAACGGATTGAGTTTGCTGGATTATGCCATCAATGCCACGCTGGTTCTGTCGAATGTCATCTTGAAAAAACAAGACAAGGCGGGAATGTTGACCTTTTCGAAAAAAGTGGAAAACCGTGTTTTTGCCGAAAGGCGCGCTTCGCAAATGCACAAAATTCTGGAAACTTTGTACAACATCAAAACCGATTTTTTCGAAAGTGATTTCAGCCGTTTGTACACCGACATCAAGAAAAACATCAATCAAAGAAGTTTGATTGTTTTATATACCAATTTCGAAACTATGGACGGTTTGCATCGGCAACTACCCTATTTGAAAGGGATTGCCAAAAACCATTTGTTGGTTGTGGTCTTCTTCCAAAACACCGAACTGAACGAACTCATCAACAAAAAAGCCGAAAACATTCAAGAAGTATATGACAAAGTAATCGCCGAAAAATTTTCTTTCGAAAAACGATTAATTGTCAACGAACTCAAGAAATACGGGATTTATTCGATTCTAACCCAACCCGAAAACCTGACTTTAGACACCATCAACAAATATTTAGAAATTAAAGCGAGAGGGATTCTTTGATTTTAGAGTTTATATTGTTGAGTAACGATTTAAAAATTATTTATTTTCAGTACGAGACAACCAATAAAAATCTGTGAAAATCTGTGAAATCTGTGGCAAAAGAAAAAAAGATGGTAACTTTGGCTTTTGAAACTTTTTGCCTAATTCACAATGAAACAAATCACTTCCGTTCAAAATCCATTCATAAAATCATTGGTGCTGTTGCAGGAAAAAGCAAAAGCCCGCAAACAATCCGGCACTTTTTTGATCGAAGGCAAAAGAGAAATTGAAATTGCACAAAAAGGCGGCTACGAATTGGAAACGATTTTGTTTTTACCCGAATTGATTTCGGAAAACGAAGCTAGCAAACTTTCCAAAACAGCGGAATTAATCGAAATTTCAAAGGAAGTCTATCAAAAACTGGCGTATCGCGATACTACCGAAGGCATTTTGGCTGTAGCCAAATCCAAATCCTTGCAGTTATCGGATTTAAAATTATCGAAAAACCCATTGATTCTCGTTGCCGAAGCTCCCGAAAAACCCGGAAACATTGGAGCTATATTACGAACTGCCGATGCAGCGAATCTTGATGCTGTGATTATTGCTAACCCAAAAAGTGATTTGTACAATCCGAATATTGTTCGCTCCAGCGTGGGTTGCCTCTTCACAAATCAAATTGCAACAGGAACCACAAGCGAAATTATTGCTTTTTTGAAAGAGCAAAAAATAGACATTTATTGTGCCACTTTACAAAATTCGACTTCCTATCATACCCAAGATTACACCACGCCAACGGCTTTGGTTGTAGGAACGGAAGCCACAGGATTGACCCAAGAATGGCGAGATGCAGCCACACAAAACATCATCATCCCGATGCAAGGAGAAATCGACAGTATGAATGTTTCGGTTGCAGCGGCAATTTTGATTTTTGAAGCCAAAAGACAGAGAGGGTTTTGATTGTAGATTGCAGATTTTAATATACAAAAAATAAAAAATTATAAAAATGAAAAAAATAATTGCCTTAGTAATACTGCTTATTAGTTATACCAATTACGGACAAATAAGCGAAAAACAAGTTGACGAATTAGTAGAAAACACCTTGAAAAGTTTCAATATTCCCGGAATTGCCGTTGCGATTGTCAAAGATGGAAAAGTAGTTCTCGCTAAAGGCTACGGCGTAAAATCGATTGCTACCAAAGAGAAAGTGGATGCCAACACTTTGTTTGGAATCGCTTCGAACAGCAAGGCTTTTACGACTGCAGCTTTGGCGATGTTGGTCGATGAAAAAAAACTTAACTGGGACGATAAAGTGACCCAATATCTTCCTGATTTCAAAATGTACAACGATTATGTTACCAATGAATTTACCATTCGGGATTTGGTAACTCACCGAAGTGGGTTAGGTCTTGGCGCTGGCGATTTGATGATTTGGCCTGACGGAAGCGACTTTAAAACGACAGATATTATTCATAATTTACAGTATTTGAAACCTGTTTCGGCTTTTAGAACCAAATACGATTACGATAATTTATTGTACATCGTGGCTGGCGAAGTCATTGCAAAAGTAAGCGGACAATCTTGGTGCGATTTCATCGAAGAACGCATTATGAAACCTTTGGAAATGAATCATAGTGCTGCTTCTTTTGTAAGATTGAAAGACACTACAAATGTTATTGTTCCACACGTTCCAACGGATGGAAAACTCAAAATAATTTCGCGCTATAAAAATCAGACTTTCGATGCAGCAGCCGGAATTTATTCGAGCGTAAACGATTTGAGCAAATGGATGATTTTGCAATTACAAAATGGGAAATATGGTTCTGAAAAACAATATCAATTGTTTTCTAAAAAAGAGCAAAACGAAATGTGGAGCCTTCAAACCATAATTCCCACTAACACAAGACCACCCTATAACACGCATTTTAGCGGTTATGGATTGGGTTGGTTTTTGAGCGATGTTAAAGGCTACAAACAAGTCACTCATACTGGCGGATTGGAAGGAATTGTTACACAAACTACCTTGTTCCCAGAACTGAATTTGGGAATAGTAGTCTTGACCAATCAGCAATCTGGCGCAGCATTTACGGCTATAACCAACACTATCAAAGACAGTTATCTCGATATTCCATACACTAATTATGTAGAAATTTATAGCAAACGAGAAAAAGACAACATCGCCGAAGCCGATAAAACAACCACAGAAGTTTGGTCAACCGTTGCCAATAATCAAAAAGAGAAAAAGAAAATTGATTTCAAAAATTACGAAGGTATTTATGTAGATAATTGGTTTGGAAAAATTCAACTATCCGTAAAAAAAGGAAAATTATTCTTCAAATCGGTTCGTTCACCTCAACTTTCGGGCGAAGTTTTCTATTATAAAGACACTACTTTAGTCGTAAAATGGAATACCCGAAGCTTTAATGCAGATGCCTTTTTATTATTTGAAATGGATGAAAATGGAAAATCAAAAGGGTTAAAAATGAAAGCCATTTCGGATTTGACAGACTTCAGTTATGATTTTCAAGATTTGGATTTTGTTAGGGTTAGATAATAGATTTTTCGAAATATAATTTTCAATCCCAGTTTGCATATCTCATTTGTTATACCTATTTTTAAAAAATCAACAATTCTGAAATGTTAGAAATAGATTTTGAAAAGGAAAACAAGGCCATTGCCCACGAATACAAAGAGTTACTTCGAATAAGTTACCAAACCTTAACTCCCGAAGACAAAAAACTCATTCGTAAAGCATTTGACGTTGCTATGGATGCGCACAAAGATCAGCGCAGAAGATCTGGAGAGGCTTACTTTTTCCACCCTATTGCTGTGGCCAAAATTGTAGCTTCGGAAATAGGCTTGGGGGCAACTGCCATAGCGGCTGCTTTATTGCACGATGTGGTCGAAGATACGCCTATTACAATTGAAGATATCGAAAAAATGTTCGGTGCAAAAGTTGCTCAATTAGTAGAAGGATTGACCAAAATTTCGAAAGTTCAAAAGGAAATGAATGTGTCGATGCAGGCCGAAAACTTTCGAAAAATGCTTTTCACACTCAACGATGATGTGCGTGTAATTCTAATTAAAATTGCCGATAGATTGCATAATATGCAAACTTTGGACAATATGGAAGATTTCAAACAAATCAAAATTGCCTCAGAAACTTTATACATTTATGCACCATTAGCCCATCGTTTGGGTCTATATAAAATAAAAAATAAGCTCGAAGACTTAGGACTAAAATATACTGAACCAGTTATTTACGATGATATTGTAAGTAAAATAAAAGAAACCAAAGAGGAGCAAGATGCCTACATAAAAGACATTTCTGATATTCTAAAAAAAGCATTAGACGAAGAAAAACTCGATTATATCATCAAAGGGAGACCCAAATCTATCTATTCTATTTATAGGAAAATGAAAGCCCAAGGCGTAGGTTTTGATGAAGTATATGACAAATTTGCTTTGCGAATTGTTTACAAATCAAACCCTCACGAAGAAAAATTCTTAGCTTGGAAAATATATTCTATCGTTACAGATCATTATCGACCTAGCCCTAGCCGTTTGAGAGATTGGATTTCATCGCCAAAAACGACGGGTTACGAAGCCTTGCACATTACTGTAATGGGACCAAAAGGACGCTGGGTCGAAGTACAAGTTCGAAGTGAACGCATGGATGAAATAGCCGAAAAAGGATATGCAGCGCATTACAAATACAAACAAGGAGGCTCCGAAGATAGTGGCTTAGACCTTTGGCTCAATCTGTTAAAAGAAGCTTTAGAAAATCCTGAAACCAATGCAGTAGATTTTGTTGAAGATTTTAAAATGAATTTATATTCCAAAGAAATCTTTGTGTTTACTCCAAAAGGAGAAATAAAATCGTTGCCAAAAGGAGCAACATCGCTTGATTTTGCTTTCAGTATTCACTCCGAAGTTGGCATTCGCACTCGAGGAACACGTGTCAATGGAAAATTAGTGCCATTGAATCACGAACTAAAAAGTGGTGATCAAATCGAAATTATTACCTCCCAATACCAAAAACCAACCATAAACTGGCTGGATTATGTAACCACTTCAAGAGCAAAAAATAAAATTAAAAACGTTCTAAACGAAAATACGAAAAAAATTGCCGAAGAAGGAAAAGAAATACTCACTCGAAAACTGAAACACTTAAAAATTACTTTAAGCGAATCGGTGGTGAATGAATTAGTCAATTTTTTTAAACTAAAAACAAGTTTAGATTTGTTTTATCGTGTTGGTGTTGGCGCCATCGAAAACCAGCAATTAAAAGATTATGCAGCACAAAAAAGCAATACTTTTATTAATTTTTTCAAAAATAAAATAAAACGTTCGGCAACCACAAATGAAGATATTCATAAACAAGTCCTAAACAGCAATTATGACATGTTAGTTTTTGGCGCCGACCAAGACAAATTAGATTATAAATTATCTACCTGTTGTAACCCTATTCCAGGTGATGAAGTATTTGGTTTTATCACAATAAATGAAGGAATTAAAGTGCATAAAAGAGATTGCCCAAATTCAATAAGCCTCCAATCGAATTATGCTTATCGCATTATGCAAGCCAAATGGATTGATTCTTCACAGCAAGAATTTAAAGCCATTTTACATATTACGGGTATGGATACTATTGGTCTTACGAACAAACTTACCAAAGTAATTTCAGACAATATGAATGTAAATATCCAAAGTATTTCTTTGAGTGGTGATGCAGGCATTTTTACGGGACAAATAGCGGTTATCGTTCAAAATAACAATATTTTGAAAAAACTAATCGACAATATCAAGCAAATTGATGGTATTGACAAAGTGAGCCGAGAATACAATAATTAAAAGCCCCCAACCCCCGAAGGGGGCAAAAGAAATAAATAATTTATTAATATTGATTTTAAATAAAAAATCAATTTATTCCCCCTTTGGGGGTTAGGGGGCTAATATTTTTTTATCTTTGCATGATATGACACAAATTTCAGTTGATAATAGTAAAAATCAAGAGATTGTAAAAAGCGTTTTTACGATGTATCTTGAGAACAAAGGACATCGCAAAACGCCTGAGCGCTACGCTATACTTCAAGAAATATATGAAAGTGAAGAACATTTTGATATAGAAAATTTGTATATCAAGATGAAAAATAAAAACTATCGTGTGAGTAGAGCCACACTTTACAACACCATCGAGCTTTTGCTAGAATCGGGTTTGGTGCGTAAACATCAATTTGGACAAAATCAGGCACATTACGAAAAGTCCTATTTCGACAAGCAACACGATCATATCATAATGACCGATACTGGCGAAGTAATCGAATTTTGCGATCCAAGAATTCAAACTATAAAAAAAACCATCGAAGAAATATTCGATATTGAAATTACAAACCATTCCTTATATTTATACGGAACTAAGCGAAATAAAGAAATAACAAACTAACTACAAACAAAAAATAGAATGACCGCAGATTTATTATTAGGATTACAATGGGGAGATGAAGGAAAAGGAAAAATTGTTGACGTACTTACGTCTAAATATGATATTATAGCTCGCTTTCAAGGTGGACCCAATGCGGGACATACATTAGAATTTGATGGAATAAAACACGTTTTGAGAACCATTCCTTCCGGAATTTTTCATAAAACTGCCGTAAATATTATTGGAAATGGAGTAGTAATTGACCCTGTTGTTTTTCAAAAAGAAATTGAAGGATTAGAAAAATTTAATTTAGATATTAAAAGTAAATTAATAATTTCAAGAAAAGCCCATTTAATTTTACCCACTCACCGTTTGCTCGATGCCGCTTCTGAAGCCTCTAAAGGAAAAGCAAAAATTGGTTCTACTCTAAAAGGAATTGGTCCAACATATATGGACAAAACTGGAAGAAATGGAATCCGTGTGGGCGATATCGAACTCGAAGATTTCAAAGAAAGATACCGTGCTTTGGCCAACAAACACGAAGAAATGATCGCATTTTACAATGTTGAGATTCAGTATAACTTAGAAGAAATGGAAAAAGAATTCTTTGAATCAATCGAAGAATTGAAAAAAATAGATTTTATAGACAGCGAAGAATACATCAATCAAGCTCAAAGAGCTGGAAAAACAATTTTGTGTGAAGGTGCTCAAGGTTCATTGTTAGATGTTGATTTTGGTACTTATCCTTATGTAACTTCATCCAACACTACTGCTGCTGGTGCTTGTACTGGTTTGGGAATAGCTCCTAACAAAATCAAAGAAGTGTTTGGAATTTTCAAAGCCTATGTTACACGTGTAGGAAGTGGCCCTTTCCCAACAGAACTTTTTGACGAAGATGGAGAAACTATGGCAAGAGTTGGAAATGAATATGGCTCGGTTACTGGAAGAAAACGCCGTTGTGGATGGTTAGATTTAGTTGCCTTAAAATATGCAGTCCAAATCAATGGTGTAACCCAATTGATGATGATGAAAGGTGATATTCTTTCTGGATTTCCAACCTTGAAAGTGTGTACACAATACAATTACAAAGGCAAAGCGATTTCTCATTTTCCATACAATATCGAAACCGAAAACGTAACTCCAATCTATAAAGAGTTCAAAGGATGGCAAGCTGATTTGACTGAAATGACCACTTACGATCAATTACCAATCGAATTGAAGGAATATATAGAATTTATAGAAAAAGAAGTAGAAGTTCCTATAAAAATTGTTTCTGTAGGACCCGACAGAAAACAAACAATTTTGAAATAAAAACTTAAACGCTCTGAATTTCAGGGCGTTTTTTTTAACATTAAAACCAAACCGCTAATTCGCAAATTAAAAAACATAGAAATAAAAAAATAATTTGCGAATTTGCGGTAAAATTAAACCTAATGAAAAACCCAAAAATAACCATCCAAAAAACCGAATTACTTTCTGATAATTGGTATTTATTAAACAAAGTAACTTTTGATTATCAAGAAGAAGACAAACCGACAGAAACTCATATTAGAGAAGTCTATGACCGAGGAAACGGTGCCGCTATTCTACTTTACAACCCTGCTGAAAAAACTGTGATTTTAACACGCCAGTTTCGATTGCCAACCTACTTAAATAAAAACAAAACTGGAATGATGATTGAAGTTTGTGCGGGACTTTTAGACCAAGATCATCCCGAGCAATGTATTATTCGAGAAACCGAAGAAGAAACAGGCTATCGCATTAAGACTGTTCAAAAAGTGATGGAAACCTATATGTCGCCTGGAGCTATAACCGAAATTTTACATCTATTTGTAGGCAAATACGATGCTTCGATGAAAGTACACGAAGGTGGCGGACTCGATGCCGAACAAGAACATATTGAAGTGATGGAATTGCCTTTTGAGGAAGCTTACAAAATGATAGCAACAGGCGAAATAAATGACGCTAAAACGATTATGCTATTGCAATATGCCAAAATAAATGAGTTGGTTTAAATAACATAATAGGATTATCGGTTTTGAACTGACTTTCTTTAATACTTACATCTTAATTAATTCAAGTTGCTAGTTTAGATAGGATAAAAAAACAAAGCAGAGGTTTA